>POVV01000741.1_pt1 | contig 17331 bp, 9 predicted proteins | sample 1560271 | NCBI WGS metagenome assembly POVV01 (sample SAMN08337232, study PRJNA429181) | Bioreactor metagenome, whole genome shotgun sequencing project. | biome: cows' rumen and soil; feature: anaerobic; isolation source: anaerobic chemostat enrichment culture, galacturonate as sole carbon source...... | reverse complement strand
AACTCATCCTTAGTAAGGTAAGGATTTCTTCCTGCATTAATTTCGGCTTCGTTACGCATAGTCATATATTGAGAGGCATTTGCCACCTTAGGTACATCTGTAGGAGAAGATATAGCCATATTTGCATTGAGTGTCAATCGGGGCTTACCTGTTGCTCCTTTTTTTGTGGTAACAATTACTACCCCATTTGCCGAGTTCATCCCATAAATAGCAGCAGTAGCATCTTTCAGGAAAGATATGCTTTCTATATCTTCGGGGTTAAGCCTTTGAAATTCTCCTGATCCATCTCTGACGACTCCATCTATAATGAATAGAGGGGTGCCGAATCCACGAATATTGATATCTGAACTAAACCGTCCGGGTTCTCCATTGTTTTGTCTGATACGTAGACCTGCGACTTTCCCTTGTATAGACTGAGCAAGACTAGGTGCTTTTGTTTTTATTATCTCTTCTGTTTTGAGGTTGCTGACTGATCCTGTAAGTGTTTCTTTCTTTTGCACGCCATAACCAACAACGACCACATCTCCTAACAGCTTAACATCCTCTAATAACTTGATTTTTAGTTCTTTTTGGTCGGTAATTTTTATTGTTTGTGAAACATACCCAACGTATGATATATCAAGGGTAACGCCTGGAGCTGCTTCAATAGTGAACAATCCGTCCGTGTCAGTTAATACACCTTGTGTAGTACCAACAATCTTAACTGTTGCTCCTATAATTGGTTCATTAATATTGTCTACTATTTTACCGGAGATCGTCTTTGAGGTTTGCGCCTGTGCATACCCTAAGGAAAAGACAATTCCCAGCATAATAAGCAATGCACGGATAAAATTCCCGCACGAGTAATAATTGCTTGCTTTTGTTTTCATAATTTTAAGATTAGGATTGTGAATGATTTTATCTCCGATTTTGAAAATTTATGGAATGAATATGGATTCATGATGTATTTTTCTTCATAATATAAATAATACATGGATTAGCTTATAGCGCAGGACTATGATAATAAATTCAGATATGCGGACAAATGTATTGAGGAGGGCTTAAATTATTATTAATTTATAATTAAAAGCCAAAAGCAAAAAAACAGACAATCAGGCAATCATCTAATATACAATTATTTAATCTCATTATTTTTTTTTACAATAATGACATACAGAAATCCCAATGACAATGTATTCTGTCATCAAAAAAATCCTTAAAATTATCTTAATTAAGATATGATTTCCTCATATTTGAGGTCGGGAGTAGCATTCAATAATCGCTTGTATTCGATGCAAAATTTATCGAAGCACTGTTTAGATAATCCCTTTTGTCCTGTCTGAAATAATACCCTACATTTTATCCGCACAGCATCTTCGTCTATAGCATCGGAAATTAGTATGACGTCAGCAATTTTGAGTAGTAGGCGATTATCTTCTTTTATTTCCGGTATATGTATAGCCTGAAGCATTATCTCTGTAATAAGCGTCGAGTATTCTGCTTTATATTCATCGATCCATTCGGCATCAACATTTGGAAGTAAAGCGCCTACTGATGCAAAGCCAATTATTTGGGTAATATTATCTTTATTTATACTTTCTTTTCTTGACTTTAATCGCAATAAGATGTCTGTGACTTCTTTATAGTCGCAAACAACCCCTTTCTCTATGTCAAGAAACCAATAACTACCTCTATTCGACAGGTTAATATGTCCTATTTTTTCTAGTATAAGTCTTAGTTTCCTTATGTTGACATTACGGTTATTAGAGGCCTTTGATTTTTCCATGTCGAACCAGAATGTATCATCCAGACGTTGGGATGTGATTCCCTTTCCGTTTTTTATAGAAGAAAGAAATATATAAAGAAATAGTAGCTTTATAGTTGGTGTAAAATCACTTGTCATATCATTCCCATTTTTGTCAAATACTTGGAGTCCACCTAAGAAAGAAATCATGGAAGATGGTTTGGGGTGAGTATTTTTAATAGGATGAAGAGTAGGATCTTCTGCAGTATTTGCAGATTGTATAGTTGAATTTTGACGTCTTCTTTTTCTAATGACAGCTCCAGTTGCAAATGCAAATACTAATATTATTGTCAAAATAACTATGCCATATTGAACCCAGGGCTGAGAGCTTTCATTAGCATTTAACAATGTGACTTTATCTTGGGAAAAGGGAGGAAAAACAAGCCTGTATATATCGATTGACGCGGTTTCAGGACCTGCTTCTTGTTGTACAATAGCGTATAATGAAGAGGTCTCTTTGTCAAAATATAAGTCACAAAAGGAGCGGATATCAAGAAAATTATACTCGATAGAATCACTCATAATATACTGAGTCGGTTGTTCTGTATTAAGATCAAACTGGCTAAGATATATATGTGTATTGAATCGGCTATTATTATATGTAAGAGAATATATTCTATTTTCTTCTTTGTCTACCACAAGCGAATTGCCAAAAACGAAATGGCTTTTGGGGCTGTCCATACTCCAGATTTTGGTGCATTTGCCGTTTCTTACATTTATTCGGTACAGGTCGTAAAAGTTGCGAGGAGATTCTTCCTGTTTCCCAGAAGGGCTACCATGACCTCCTATAACAAGCAGGTTGTCTTTGTCCTCCCACCCCATCGCACTCAAGTAACGAGGGTATATGATACTGTCCAGCGGTGTAACTTCCCATTCCTGCGAACCGTCTAGTTTTATTTTACATAGCTGTGAGCTATATTTGTGCTCACCATATCCAGCAAATAAAATGAGCTGATTGTTTTCTTTATCTATTATTCTGTTATGATGTTGCTTGTTCTCTATCAATACTTTATAGTTATCGTCCCATTTTCTTTGACTAAAATTATATCGGTTCAGCTTTTGTAAATCCGGATTATACGAAATCAGTTCGTTCAATTGCGGTACATAGATTATTTGACTACTGACTCCAACATAAGGGTTACCACTAACGACATTGATTGTATCCATCGTATTATTTCTGGCGTTATATATAAACACCCTATTGTCATAGGCAACGAATATCCGTCCCGATGTATCGTCAAAGGTTACTTGAGGATTCTTATTGGCCGTGGTAAAAGATTTTATTTTGGTCCATTTCGTGTGTTTGTCTATTTCCCATATTCCATTTTCTACAGCAGCTCGATCATTGTTTACAACATCGAATACCTCATTCTTGTTGTGTCCCATCAATTCCCATTTACGTAAGTCCTCTCCGTTATTTTTTTTAATCAGTATGTTGCGTATAGTCATTGGAGGAACATCGGTAGTGTAAAAGTTTGGATGTTTGTTTCGCCCAAAATATATTTTTATGTTTTGAAAGTCATTGAAGGAATGACTCATCTTCAATTCTGTCTCTCCTACTTTAATTCGTATTTCATTTTTGTTGAACTGCAAACGGATAGTCGTCCATTTGTCTTTTACTATTTTAAGGGAATCTTCGATGCTGATATTTTCTACAATCTTATCCTTGTTAGTGAGTACGAAATTGAGTTTCCCTTTTAATAAATAGGATACTATGTCAAAGCTGGCAACATCGTTGGCTATTATTCTTGCCACATAGCCATAAGTATAAAGTTCTTCTTTTAATTTGAGATCGAAGCTTATTTCAAAACCATTATCGGAAAATTTGAGTGGATTATCCGGAGTCAATTCTAACGAAGTTCTTTCGTCCTGATTTACGGAATGAGAAAAAAATGATAAGCCATAGTCGAACACATCCTTTTTAGGATTTGCCGTACAAACAAGATTCTGAAATAAAAATATCGTTAGGAAAATGAAAACGTTTTTTGCGTTCCTGCTATTTCTAATCATATAAATCAAACTCCTATGTATACTAGTTTCAAATAGCTTTTATAAAACAAAGATATAAATTTAATACTTATCTAAATAAATAGGTATAGTGGTTATATCAAATAATTTGTTATTACGGTTAAATCTATCTTTAATTATGAATATGAATTTGTTGTACAAATTTGCACTAAAGTTATTGATTTTAAGATTAGGCAAGAAATGGAAAAGTTATTAGACCATATAAAAAAGAAGGTAACTCAATTTTGAGATACCTTCTTCATCTACTAAACTAAAATAAATGTTTATTGAAAAAATGTTCAATGAAGTATAACCTATATTATGGTTTTATTAATTTCCCGGATTTAGCATCCTTGTAAGTCGGATTGTAAGCATTATCACTAACAGCCCATCCTGCTTCCGATATCGAATTTAAGGCATTTTTTAAGCCAGAGAAATCAACTAATGCGACATTATATTTAATAGTGACTGCTTTCAAACTCGTTAACGTTGAAAAACAATCAAGATTGGTCAGTTTGTTATTTGTATAATAATCTCCTGAAAAATTAAGGGTTCCATTTATTGTTCTTATTAAAGGGATATTCAATTCTTCAAGCTCCCCCATATAGTTGGCTGTTATTATTGTACAATCGCCATTTATCTCTTCCAATGCGGGTAGAGATAATTTCCTCATAATAGGAGAACCAACTGCAAGAGACCCCATGCTTTTGATTTTAGGCAATTCAAGAGCCAAAGTTTCTGACATGACAAAAATGGTGACGAGACCTCCTACCTCTACCAAATTAGGCATTTTAAAGCCATCAAAATTGTATATTGAAATACTAAGGTCTTTTTTTACTTTTTTAGTAGGGAAAGAATAACTTGGGTATTTACTGCTCGAAAGGGATAGTTTAAGAGTACCTAATTCGCTAAAACCTTCTACTACTTTCGGTGCACATCCTTCAAAGCTTAACTCACCATCAAATACATCTGCCCCTTTTAAGGTGTATTCTGTTTCTATATTATTGAGAGTTATGGTTTTCTCTATTTTCAACCCAGTTAAATCAATTTCGCGTATAGAAGATATATTCTGAGCGTAAATACCTATAGAACTAATGTTTTTAAGATTAAATCCAGAGAAAGTCTTAAATGAAACACCGTTGATAGAAACTCCCCCTCCTCCCACACTGCTTAGAGAAGAAAAACCTTCCAGATTATCTTCTACGGCAGCCATATAAGATATATCAAATTGTTTTCCTACCGATTTCAAACTTTTAAAACCTTTAGTATCTTTCAATTTATTTAAATTAGAGACAGAGAATTTACCTTCTACTGACGATAGAGCTTTTATCCCGTCGAAAGATGTAATTTGAGGTAGGTAAGATAACGTAAAATCGCCTCCCACCGAAGTTAAAGAAGATAAATCGAGAGTAATCAGCTCATCATTGCTGGATATCTGCAAGTCTGATTTCACCATTTTCAGATGTGATAAGTCTATTTTTTTCGCATTTTTCAAACTGCTCAGATCCAATTTGTAAACACTTTCCAAATTAGGCATAGACACGGTGCTCTGCTTTTGCCAATTAGAAATTTTCAAATTACCGCCTACATTCTTCAAAGATGATAGATTCAATTCAGTTAAGACATTTTCGCCCCATCCTCCGTCTAAAGTAAAATCTTCTACAACAGCTTCCAGTTTTCCTAAGTCGAGTATTTTTAAAGCTTCAGCCTTATTTATGTATACGCCCCTGTCTACATATTTTAATTCGGGCAATGAGAGCTTCTGCAATTTTCTGGGAAAATCAATATTAATACCCGTAACAATGTATTCCAGTTGGGGTAGATTTATTTCCTCTAATGTATTATTCAATTCTACAACTTTCAGCGAACCTAGTTTTTTAAGATTTTTCAAATCGTCCAGATTCTTTCCTGCATAAGTAGGGTTAATCGTAAGTCCATACTTGAGAGTTGTCAACTTAGAGAACGGAGTCAATGTATGTATAGAGTCTGAACCGCTTACAGCACCAATTGTGACGTTACCATTTATTTCGGTCAACCCCTTATCGGCAAAAGCATCTACATCGGCCTGAGTAAGCAACGTTATGTCGCCGTCGCGAGAAACAACGCCACGCTCTAATTTATATTTGTAAATTCTTTCTGTTCCATTATATCCTTTAACGACAAATGTTTGCTCAACTGTCCAATCTTTTATAGAGGAAGGCTCGGGACTGATTGTCGCATTTTCACTAATTACAATATTTGCTTTAGCATCATTGAGTGATACATTTTCTGGAACTGTAACCACTATCTCATTATCAACCGCTGAAATAGATCCATTGAAAGAAATTCCATTCTGTTCCAACTGAAAAAAAGTAATATAATTATCTCTCCCATAAAAATCACTGTCATCACCACATCCAACGGTAATAAAAGCGAACAGGAGTAATGTAAATATCAAATTTTTTATTTTCATTGTCTTTTGTTTAATATTCTAAAAATAGATTCGTAACACTTTATATTCAAGCATTTTATTATATGGACTAAGGCTTGATCCAAGCACCCGATTTCAATTGGTCATAAGTCGGATTATAACCATTTTTATCCACAAACCATTGTTCTGCACCAAATGAAGGTAATGCATTTTTCAGACCAACATAAGAAATTAAAGCTGCTTGACCTTTGATTTCTATGCCACTTACTTTCTTCAGCGCCGAAAAGCCATTCAAATCTGCCAATTCTTCATTTCTTTTACTTGCATCATCCTTGTATGGAACCAGAGTCATCTTTCCTGCTATACTTGTTAATTTAGGGAATAACAGATATTTCAGATGGCAACTAGGGCTCCAAGATAAAGTAGACATATAGCCTGTGCCAATAGTAAAATCTTTTCCTACTGATTCCAATTTAGGAACATTCAATGTTCGTACAGACCTTGAGTCAATAGTTACTTTAAAGTTTCCCCCAACGTTTTTAAGATCTGACATATTGATCTGAGTGATAGAAGGATCTACAATGTTATTCAGATGATTTATGATGAAATTCCCTCCAACCTCCTCTAGATCTGATATAGAAAAGTCCTGTAAATTATTATTAGGAATAGTAAGCCCTTTCTTTATTTTTTTTATTCCTTTTATCTGTAATACATCTATATTAGAAATATAAGTTCCAAGACTTAGGGAATCCACTTCGGAAAATCCCTGTAGCTTCGGAAATTTAAGAGTATAGGATTTAGCATTATCAGGTAATATACTTAATGTACCATTAAATACATCATCTCCGATTATCTCAACACCATCCACAGCCGAGGCCATTACTGCCAATTCCTTTATATTCATGCCTTTGATGTTTATTTGGGTAAGAGGTGCGGAAAGATAGTTGTAGATTGATAATCTATTGATCATCTTTATCGAGGAAGGAAATATAAGGTCTTTCATGGCCAAATCCAGCATATAAAGCTCTCCTTCAACGGTTTCCAATGATTCAAAACCTTTAGCCAATCCATTTATCTTAGCATAATTGAGACTTAGTTTTCCTTTTACTCGTTTTAGTTTAGGAAGATTAACAGTCGTGATTTGTTTTCCTTCTATAATCATGTCGTTAACCTCTTCCAATTCCGGTAGGCTAAATTCGCTCAGTTTACTGGTAGCAGAAGTGGTTAATTTACCTGTTATAGTCTGCAACTTAGGCGCATTTATATATATCAGTTTTTCTAATGGATAAAGATTCAGGTCAGCAATGGTCTTCAGTTCTGACAAATCTACCTTTTTTACATTCTCCAGACGAGAAAGTTCGATGCTTCCGACTTCTTTCAGATATGGTAATACAACTGAAGGTATCAATGCTTTTACATTGTAAAAAGTATTTGTTAACCGGAATGTCTCTCCCACTCTTTCCAAACTGGGAAGAATTACCTGCCCCACACCTGAGTTAATAACAAAAGATTTAGCCACATTCTTTAGTTTAGGAAAACTAATGGTTATTAATGAATCATTTTTCAAAGCTACTCCCCCCGCCTCTTCTAAAGCTGGGAATAAAACACTTTGCACACTTGGAGCAGATTCTATTTGAATAAGATCTCCCACTCTGGTTAGATTTTCCAGACCTTCAAAATTAGTCATATCAACAGTAGGATAAACTATTAGAGAATAGCCTATCTGCTTAAGACCAGCCAACGGAGTCAATGACTTTATGGAATCATTCCCTGAGATCTGTCCTAGAATTAAATTTCCGGCAATTGAAGTAATACCCTTTTGTCCAAAAGCATCAACATCGGCCTGAGTAGCGAGTATGACAGTACCAGCTTGTTCCTGCTCGATTCTATTTACAGTATATTTATACTGAGTGCGAGTACCATTATAAGATGTTACAGCAAACGTAATATCTTCTTCCCAGTTGGTTATCTCCTCAGGATTAGGAAATATTTTAGCATTCTCACTCAGTTTTACAATAGCCTTAGCTCCCTCCAAAAACTGATTGGGAGAAGCATGAATGACAATCTTGTTGCCTTCAATCAATGCATTCAGTTCTGTTTCATTCTCTAATTTCAGGGAGAAAGAAGTTATATAATTGTCTTTTCCTTCAAAGTCTTCATTGTCGTCACTACAAGCAGGCAATAAAATGACAGACAATATTATCAGACTGATATAATGGTATATTTTTTTCATTATCTAATTAGTCTTTTAGTTATTAAAATTCAGATCAACAGGATTGCCAGGTTCAGTTGACACTTCTCCGACCAATGTTCCCTTACCTACCGAAGCCGTATGCACTTTTACAAAATCTATATGAGTGAGGTTAGCAGGGCTTCCGTCAGCTTGAATAGCATCTTCTATCCAAAACTCCCCTATTGGTCTCGTAGAGTCTGTATTATGATTATCTACATATCCCCACCCTAAGTCTCTGGACGATTCATAGCCTGTACCTTCGGCAATGTAGAATGTTGGCGGCACACGTGTCCCTGTCAGGGTATAAGAACTTTCTTTTATAAACATGGGAAAGAAATAGTCTTGAGAGTGATATCCATTAATATCTACCGAACCTGTATTTCCAAAATTATCAGTCCACATCACATCAGTTCGTTTTTCAGTAGGTTTGTAATAAGTAACTGCATAACGTTGTATGTTGTCTTTCTTTCCATACTCACTTCCTTTCAACTCGTACCAAGTATCGTCAGGCAGACCGTTGCCATTAGAGTCTTGCATAACCCAGACTACTCCGGGTTCACTCCAACCTGCAAAAGAATTACCATTGATACTCAAGTCGGCTTTATTTGCCACATTTTTCACACTATGATCGAATCCTACTACAAAATAACCTCCGTAAGCCCCTATGTGAAACATATTAGAATTAGCATCTACTGATGTTTGGAATTTTTGTAACACCTGAGCTATTGTTTGATATGGAGATTGGAAATCAATAAACTGTCCCGGAGCTGGAATGTAATTGAAAGCTTTAGTAGCAACAGCTTTACTGTTTGTTTGTACTGCTCTGAAATAAGTACTTTCAGGCTCTGTACAAGTAACCTCTACCTGCGCCTTTACCGATGTTCCGGTTTCTGTTACTTCTATCAAATAAGCTTTCTTTTCGGTAGGTGTAAAGTTTAAAAACTCGGTAGTCGAACTTTGTGCAACTCCATCAACAGTCCATTTAAAGCCGGCAGGTTTATCTATATGGCAAATAACAGGAGCTAACACCAAAGTTCTGCCAAGAGGGACTGTCATCTTGCGTAGATTATTTTTATTGGTTATGGTTCGGTATAGACCATCATCGAAATAAAGTTCTGCTTCGGGTACAGGTAATACGACTACTGTTAGGGCTTTGATGTCAACACCGTCTTCTGTAGTTACTTTAACAGTCAAGGCAAATGAACCTAAATTCTCTTCTACAAAAGAGTACACTTGTTCTTCCGATACTATTTCACCATTTTTTCTCCACACATATTCTGCGTTTTCTGCATAGTTGGCTGTTGCTTTCAGCTCTATTGGTTGCCCCACATATGCAATATAGCTGGAGACCATTTCTATCTCAGGCGATATTTTATCTGCGACAGTAACTTTAATCTGCGACTCTTTATATCCAATTTCATCGTCGACCCTAAATATGATAAAATATTCGCCAACGCTATAGTCACTAAAATTTAACTGTAAATCATTCGAAATAATTTTTCCATTCAATTTCCACGAATAAATAGGATTGGTTGCATTGGTGACTTGTGGTACAATCTCTAATGTTTTCCCTTTTCTAACTTTATACTCATTTTGCGAGAATGTAATAGTTATATCGTTCTGAATTACATCATCATCGCTGGAACACGATGAAAGATAATAACTACTAAAAAGTAAAAACAGAAATAAAATTTTGTTTTTCATTATTTATTTTTTTTATTAATCTAAAATCAAACTTTTCAATCTATGTTTTGTAAACACAATATGAGCCGGAATCTCTCCTGTAACCACAGACCATTTTCGGTTACCGGTCTTGTCAAAGCAGAATAACGTTCCCGGACTAATATAATCCTTCGCATCAGTCACATAAATATCTCTAGTTTCAGGATGTATAGCTAAGCCGTATGGAATCACGATTTGCTTTTCGGTTCCATCTTTAATAAAGTTTCGAGATACCACTGTTTGGCTTTTGGTGTTTACAATAGCATAAGTTATTGTATTTTTTTGAGTTATATGGCTCCATTCTACGCTATACATATAAATAGAATCGCCCATTGCGGTCATATTAGAACATGGTAAGTTTAACGTTTTGCTCACCATATCGTTTTTTCCGATGATGTATGTATTTGATGCCGTAGATTTATAATCGCCTCTCGAACTTACATATATGTTATTATCACTATCTAATTCTAACCTATGTAAATTAATACCTACTGTTATTTTCTTTTTTTCTTCAAACTTGCCTAAATCAATAACAGATACTGTGTTATCGTAATTCGGAACTCGATAACCTCCGGAATTAGCGACATACAACTTATTATCTCTTATCACCATCTCCTCAGGCTGATAGCCTACTGAAACTCGTCCTACTTCTTTAAAATCGGTAGTATCTACCTTTACCACACAGCCCAGTGGTGTATCCGGTTCTATCTTAACAGGGCCATTGTAAGAACTTATATACGCATAACCTTTGTCGAAAACGATGTAACGACAGTTGGGTATAGTGAGAGACCCGACATGGCGTCCGGTATTTACATCCAACACCTCCACATAACCAGACACGTTGATTACGGCATATAGTTTATTACCATAAATCTGAATATCGTTACCTACATCTCCCAGTTCATGGGCGATATTAGGATTCAGATAAGGATAAATATTTTGACAATATTTACCGGTTTTACGATCAAAATAATCAATGGAAGATTTATTACTTCCCATATTAGCTTCATTCAACAGATAAAAACCTTTGATATTGCCATCTTCTCCTTCAACAACTGTTGTTTCATCTTCAGGTTCGACAGGAGCTACAGGTGTTATTGTGGGAGGAATCAGTTCCTCGTCATCTCCCCTACATGAAGAGAGAAGCGTTAATCCTGTAACTAGGATTAGAAATCCTAATTTGAATAATCTTCTTTTCATAATTTTCTTAAATAGTTATATTGAGTATGAATTTGAAATTTGTTCCCGGCATAGGATAGTTTAAAACGACATCATAAGCCTGATTAAATACATTATTGATCTCCATAGTAGCTTTATAGTAATTTTTTCTCCACATAAATGATTTTCCGATAGCCATATCATGAGTATACCAAGGCTCAAGCTTATTGCGGGAAATATTGGCACTGCCGGTATATCTTGTAGCAGTATAAATAAAACTGTATGATAAATTCCATGATTTATAATTGATGCCTAATATGGCCGATGCACTGTGGGTCGGAATATATGCTATTTGTCCTTTATAGGTAATGGTATCACTCTCTACTACCATTGGAGTATAGTCTTGTGCCTTTTGGTAAGTATAATTTATCCGAGTATCGAGTGTTAGATCTTTTCCAATTTTGTTAGTAGATGTTAAAGCAACATCTACTCCTTTTATCTTTACAAGACCAATATTTTTCATTGTCCAACGAAAATTCACACCGCCCGGGATAGCTAATAATTTGTCTGTAACTTCGTTGTAATAGGCATCGACTTGTCCTTCTAGAAAAAATGATGAATTTATATTTTTTGAATACACAAGCCCTAGATTGTATTGTTTTGTAAATTCGGGTTTAAGGTAAGATGACAATGTTCCCATATATGCCATATGCATCTCGGTGAAGGTCGGCATTCGAAATATATTTTTATAAAAGGCTCTTAAAAACAGATCCTCTCTACTCCATGGTTGCCATGAGGCCATCAAGGTGGGTGTGATTTTATCCCAATCACGTTGAATGTCTTTTTTATCCTCTTTGGTAGATTCATGAACAAAAATACCGAGTAAACTACCCTGTATTTTTACTCTATCCAGATCGAGAGAAGTTGCAACAGCTACCCAAGTAGAATAACGTTGCGGATAGATAAATTCCACCAAATTGGCATTCATCTTGTTCCACTGAAAGTCGGCAGAAATGTTGGCTGTCCACGAAGGAAGGATATTAAATAGATTGGCTGAAGAAATATAAACATCATGGAGCATATATTTATTTTTCAACTTTTGAATCAAAGTATCAGATTCATAATACAAATAATCGTACGCATATTTTCCTGATATCTTTGTTGCATAAACTTCGGAAAATCTCTTATTCAAAGCTGATTGAACAAAGAAATTCCGATCCTTTTGTCTGTCTTCGTGCTTAAACCTTCCGGGTTCTTCTTTCACAATCGCTCCAGGGTATCCCCGTTCTGAAGCATAGAAATAAATACGGGTTTTCCAATCACCTCCTTTTATCTTTCCGAACAGAGCTTGCTCAATACGAAATATCTGAATATCTCCATTCTGTCGAATAGCAGTAGTATCATAGCCCCCTCTGTTATCAACAGTATTTTGCACTTTGTATCGAAATTTATATTTCCCTGTGGAATTGGTGTAATCAATGTTAAACGAGGAGTTTAATTTCTCAGACAACTTTTGTTCCCAAAACAAAGAGGGGTTAATTAGTCCGAATGCTCCTGTTTTGAAAGTAAATTTCAAATTATATTTTTTGTCATTATCAAACTGAGGAGTTTTAGCCTCCATGTAAATAGAGCTGGCCGAACTATAATCTTTTGCAGGTTGAAAAATTGAACTTTTTTGTCCATTATGTAAGGAAATAGCTTGAATATTATCAAGCGAATATCGTCCCAAATCAACAACCCCATTCTGAGGATTTGCAATCTCTATTCCATCATAAAATACCCCTACGTGCTGACTCCCCATACTTCGTACATTTACGGTTTTGAGACCTCCAATGCCTCCATAATCTTTCAGTTGCACGCCTGAAAAATAACGCAAAGCATCTGCAACAGAATGGGCACTCAAATTTTCCAATAATTCTCCCGATAGTACTTGCACAGGGATAACATCTACTCTAGTTTTACGAGCCGAGACAATAACTTCATTCAGATGTTGTATACTATCTAATTTACTCTGTGCTAAGCACATTATGCAACAAGAGCACATTAAAGATAATATTAATATTACTCTGCTAAATCTACGAAATAACGACATCTAAGCCACCTGATTAAATGATTATCAAATAACTTAACAGGAATATAAACTATTAAATCGAAAAAGAGCAGTAACAATAATTATGGTCAGAATTCTGCCTTTCATCTTCTTCAGCCTTATTTCCCGAAAGCTTTAAATTATAATAATCTTGGCAGGTCTTCTGACTTACTCCATCTTTGAAACGTCCTTCCCATCTTTTCAGTCATCAGTCATCAGCTGTCAGTTATCAATATAAATTGTTCACTGTTTACTGTTTACTGTTCACCGTTTACGACAGTGGTTTGAGTATTGTTCAAAGATTTTAGCAGAGCTTACAGCAGCGGGTCTGTTCAGGATTTACACCTGATTCCCTTTTCATCACTTTCCCGTAAGTTATTGGAATTGTGACACCAAAATCAAGAGCAAAGGTATATCTAAATATTTGAAATAGAAAACGTATTATAAAGAATATTAAAATGTATAAAACAAGCTCTTTCTTCGTTGTTGAGTTCAAATTATCTAGTTTATGTTCCGTTATTTCCATAAAGATCTTCTTCCCTTATAATACAACCTTGCATAAAAAGGTACTTTAAAACGTATTAGCTAAGAAGCTTATAGATTAAGTAAAACACAGAGGTTTACTTTTGAGATAAGCAATGGAAGAATGTGAAAATATTATAGTGCCTCCATTGGAAAAACATATTAAACTCCCTTTATATTATTAGATAGGATAAATAAATACGGTTATTAATTGAATGTTCTCAATAAGCTATAATGAACTACGATTAATAAAAAAACGAAACATCAAGAAGGATTTGATGTTTCGTTTTTTTATTAAAGTTGAAAAGTATATAATTTTTCTCAATAAGCAATTATATTTTTTCGAAAGAAAAATCATCTAAAATACAAGTAGATTCTCCTACTTTCTTAATGGAAATAATGTCTATTTTGAGTAATATCTGTAGTAACTCGTAATCTATAACTTTTAAGATGCTGTCCACATCCGAATATCTCGATCGTTTTAAGGATTGATTAGGAATAAAACAGCTCTATTCTTATCGTTCTCAAGCGTAAACGGCTGTAAACCATCCCCTTTCCAGTTAACAGACAATCTATTTTTATTAATTCCATATTTTGTTTCCAGAGCCTTAGCTACAGCATTTGAGCGTTGTTCTGAAAGCCTCATATTGATTTTTGCATTTCCGGTTTTTTTATCTGCATATCCGGTAACCACACATGTTGCATTTGGATGTTCGTTCAGATAGCTTACCGCTAATTCTATTTTACTCCACTCGGAAGGATCTATAACAGACTGATTAATACGAAAGAAAACAGGATCCGGCAAAAAGAACGGTTCTCCTTTAGGCTGTTCTACCGGTTTTGTTTCAGGCTTAACACTTGGAGTCGTTATATTTATATTCGGTGCCTCTTCTACTGGTCCACAAAGATTAGGGATAACATCCGGGCAACTAAAGAATTTTCGCCTCATTTTAGTTGCATTAGATAAAACGATTTGTTCTCCCGAAACATCACTTCTTAATATAGTAACGCGGTCGTCATTGATTAGCTGAACAGTAGAAGGATCTGAAGCCGTTGTAGCATTTTGCGCCGTACCAGGTAGTATAAACAAACCTAAAAGTACGAATAATAGTAAAGTTTTTATATTCATAATAAAGTCTATGTGGCGTTAAGGTAAAATACTTATAAGTTATTTTATCAAGCCACAAACTTAATATATAATTCTGGTATTAAATAGTTTTTTTTAGTGAAAAGATTACATAATAGCGAAAAAACTAGGTTTAGAGGTCTGAAAACCCTTGCTTTATACATCTTTTGTTACTTTTATACTTTTAATTTAAAATATGAGCCAACAAACATTAATTGAAATTAGAGAAGCTGTACCTAGATTTGAACATCTCCGTTTTTTCGAACCTATCAATTGGAGACTAGAAGAAAAGCAGCATTGGGCAATAATAGGACCAAATGGTGGCGGCAAAACTCTCTTTCTAGATATACTGTTAGGGAAGCACGCTTTAAAATCGGGAAAAGTATCGTATAACAATTTCGGAGATGAGACAGCATCTTTATCTTCTTTGGTGAAAAGCGTAGCATTCAAAGATATATATAGTATCATAGATACACAGAACAGCTATTACCAACAGAGATGGAATAAGGGAGATGAACAGGATGTTCCATTCGTAAAAGATTTAATCAAAAATGTAGATCCTTTGTGGCTTAATATGTTAGTCGAATGGTTTAGTATATCAGACCTGGTTCAGAAAAAGGTCAATATGCTTTCGAGTGGGGAATTGAGGAAATTTCTTATTCTACGGTCTTTAATGGCAAAACCTCGGATTTTGATTCTCGATAATCCATTTATCGGACTGGACACACTATCTAGAGTCATTCTCAATGATTTGCTCGTTCGTTTATCAGAGCTAGATGGTTTGCAAATAGTTCTAGTTCTTTCTAATCCACAAGATATACCGGAGGTAGTTACACACATTCTTCCTATTAAGAATAAAACGGTTTTACCGGTATTATCCCGGCTTAATTTCCTTGAAGATAAACTATTTATCGATTTCTTGTTTTCTTCCGAAAACAAAATCGAAGATATCTCTTTGCTGAACAATGATTATAGTTCTTCATCACCTGCGTTTGATAATGCTGCGGTATTGAAGAATATCCATATAAAATATGATGACCGTACAATATTGAAAGATCTTGACTGGACAATCAAGGCTGGCGAGAAATGGGCTCTGCTGGGGGCTAATGGGTCAGGAAAGTCTACATTGTTAAGTCTTATTTGTGGAGATAACCCTCAGTCATATGCTAATGATATTACTTTGTTTGATCGTAAAAGAGGAACAGGAGAGAGTATCTGGGATATTAAAAAACGTATTGGTTACATTTCTCCCGAGATGCATTTGTATTATCTCAAAAATATAAAGTGTCTGAATGTCGTAGGGTCAGGTTTTTTTGATACTATTGGCTTGTATCGAAAATGTAGTCTTGAACAAGAGAAAACGGCAATGGACTGGATGCAGCTATTTAAGATCGATCATTTACAGGATATTTCATTTTTGAATGTTTCATCTGGTGAACAAAGGCTTATTCTCTTAGCTCGCGTATTTGTAAAAAATCCTGATTTATTGATTCTGGACGAACCGCTTCATGGTTTGGATATGGCAAACAAGAGAAGAGTAAAAAGAATTATAGAAGAGTTCTGCAAAGAAAATAAGTCACTGATTTATGTGACCCATTATGAGGACGAAATTCCGTCAGTGGTTGATAAACGGATAGTATTGGTAAAAAACGAATAAGGACTGGAATCCAGCCCTTATTCGTTTTCTTATGAGTTATGATTTCTTTTTAGAATCTCACACCATAACCAACCATGAGTGAAGCACAATCTACATCCTGAAATGTATATTTAAACTCAAAGTTTAAATAGCTAGTAGAAGTAACATCATAACTAGCACCGGCACCTAAATTAAAGCCGAAATCAGTAAAGCCTTTCGATTCTCCTGCATACGATAAACGATTATTGACTGCCGCTATACCAGCTAAAGGATATACTGAAAATCCGTCCTGCACATCAAATACATAATGGGCATTCACATTTATATCCAATCCTGTTAGATGATTGTTTGGAAAGAAAAAAGTTAGATCGGGAGCTATCCGTATATTGTCTGTAACATTATAACGACCTTCCAGACCCATTCCGAATCTTTCATAATCTGTTTGATATCCAGCTTTTAACATTAGGGATTTTGATCCTGTTTGTGCTTGTGCACCCATGAATATAGCGACTAGAGCTATAAGGAGTAATAATCTTTTCATAACTATTTGTGTTTTAAAATTCAGTACTAAAGTATATTAAAAATTAATATCTACAAAATTATAAAGTATGGATTCTGTCTATATTGAGGATGAAGTATCGATCG
>POVV01000740.1_pt1 | contig 17365 bp, 11 predicted proteins | sample 1560271 | NCBI WGS metagenome assembly POVV01 (sample SAMN08337232, study PRJNA429181) | Bioreactor metagenome, whole genome shotgun sequencing project. | biome: cows' rumen and soil; feature: anaerobic; isolation source: anaerobic chemostat enrichment culture, galacturonate as sole carbon... | reverse complement strand
AATTAGATCTCCGACAGACGATAACAGGATGTTGATACAAATATACAATTAATAAACAAAAAGTTAATTTCGATTTTCTTTTTTACCTATCTTTAATTTTTGATTTGCAAAAAGTACGAACGAATAGAATGAAAAAGTCCATATCATATTTACCATCAACTAATCAGAGAGATTTGCATTTTATTATCGAATCTGTTTTACAGAGATTGAAACAGACTGAGATGATAATACTTTTTGGCAGTTATGCCCGAAATGATTATGTGGTGTATGATGAAAAATATGAGTTTGGCAAAATACAATTCTATGTGAGCGATTACGATATATTGGTTGTAACGAGTGGCATATCTGATGGCATTGCAATAAAGATACTTAGTAATATAGAAGATTTGTATTACGATCGGGCAACAGATCCAGATCGTCAACCTCCTGTTCAATTTATTAGTGAGGATATGAAAAAGCTGAATAAGTATCTGAACGATGGAAGATATTTCTACACACAAATAAAGCAGGAAGGTGTTGTGCTATATGATAGTGGTAAGTTTAAACTTGCCCGTCGCCGTAAACTTAGTTTTGATGAAATAAAGCAACAAGCTGAGGAGTATTTTAATGATAAATATCATAGTGGAGATGTCTTTCTAAAAAATACATTATTCAATTCTGAAATAAAAGAATATAGAGCAGCTTCGTTTATGTTACATCAAGCTTGTGAAAACTATATTTATGCAATCCGCTTAGTCTTTACGTTAGAAAATCCCAAACAACATAACCTATCAAAGCTTCTAAACTCTGTAAAGAAATATTCTAATGAGTTTATCAAAGTTTTCCCTCAAGACACTCCTGAAGAGAAACGACTTTTTGAGCTTATAAAAGCTGCCTATGTAAATGGTCGCTACGATCCTGATTTTGTAGTAACGAAAGAGGATATTGACGCACTTATTCCGAAAGTTGAATTGTTGAGAGATATTACTAAGAGGATTTGTGAAGAGAAGATTGGGGAGTATGAGAAGAGGGAGTGAATATCGTTATATTCAAGAAAGTCGAGATCAGCGCATTGCCAATAGAAGCAATAGTTTTTTCTGAGAATTTCCATCTGTCATACAAATTTACCCCTCAAGAATAATCCACCAAGACCAAACCTCCGGTTTTCGGAAATTTCTTCCTTTTCGTTCCTCAAAGAGTAAATTTTCGAAAAGTTTTGTTTTATTTATTCCATCAATATGAAATGGCTGTATATAAGATGTAGAATGGAAGAAAAACATATTTTCTATTTATTGTTACAATTGAAATGGTAATATGCTATTAATAAATAGTTTAAAAATAATTTAACAATCAAGAACCTTTTTTGTACTTTTGAAAAAGTATAAATTTAGAATTTAAACTGGTAAATATTAGATGCAAATTATGGAATGACCAATAAAACATATGAATGAATTAACAGTTATTGACTTCTTTTGTGGTGCAGGAGGTTTCTCTGAAGGTTTTAAACAAATGGGATTTAAAATACTTCATGGCTATGATCATTGGAGGCCTGCTGTAGACACATTTAATTACAATTTCAATTTGAATTGTAATCCTAAAAATATATTAGATTTTGGAGAATTAGTTGAAGAAATTTATACTATACCTAATACCGAAGTAATTATAGGAAGCCCACCATGTGTTAGTTTTTCAAGCTCGAATAATAGCGGAAAAGCAGACAAATCACTTGGGGTTGAATTGACAGAAATCTTTTTGAGAATTGTTGCTGTAAAGAAACATCAACCAGGTTCAATCTTAAAAGCTTGGTTTATGGAAAATGTTGTTAACTCGAGGAGATATTTACAACCGTCTTACACATTCAAAGATTTAAATTTACGAGATTGGGCTATTGAAAATCGAATCAGCCCTAATAAGATTGCAATTGACTTATTGGAAAATAGTGTAATTATTAATTCAGCAGATTATGGTTCTCTACAAATGAGAAAAAGGGTTATATCGGGAGAGCTTATATGGAAAAGTAAATTAGTGATACCACCAGTAACTCATGCTATACTTTCTTCCAAAAAAAATCTCCCTATTTATAATTCGATTAAAAAATTGCAAAAAGAATTTCCTAATCCTTTTTCTTTAAAAAGTAAAGAACTAGTCAAAGATATTCAATATCCAATTGAAATAAAACAGGATTTTATTACAGATCATTTTTATGATACTGGAATTTATCAGTCGGAATGGAAATTTTCTAGATTTTGGAAAACTAATCATCCTTATATGGGAAGAATGTCTTTTCCTGAAAATATAGATAAACCTAGTAGAACCATTACAGCGACTAAAATAGCAACCTCTCGAGAATCAATTATATATAAATCAGAAATAGATAGAATCGGTGATGGAGAATATCGTCTACCTACAGTAAGAGAAGCTGCTATAATTATGGGATTTCCAATAACATTTCAATTTATAGGAAGTGAAAATGCCAAATGGAGGTTAGTTGGAAATGCTGTCTGTTGTGCTGTAAGTAGAGCATTTGCAAAAATGGTATTAGTAGAGATGGGGATGAAAGCCCCCCCCCAATTAATTTTAAATAAATCTTTTCAGATAAATAAAATACCGAATCTGAACACATATTCATTAAAAAAATTTAACAATCCTCCGATAAAAAAAGAAGGAGCACGATGTCGTTGGCATCCTTTTAAAGATGGCAATATAACTGTTACTTTATCAAATTATAATATTGAAAAGAGTACAAAGTCGGAAAGTAAATGGAATACCTCTATACAGTATGGAAATGGAGAAGGTTTCCCTACTCAATCTGTATCAGATAATTATTATAAAGAATTAGAACCTATTATATGCAAAATTTCGGGAGGTGAAAGATTTATCAAAATAATTAATAATGGATTTTATAAGAAAATAGCTTCATCAAAAAAACTTCAACAATTATTTGAGATTCAACAATCTGAAGACTTGTATTTGCCTCCAAATGAGTTGGTTGAAGAATTATCCAATGTAATTTCCAAACTAAATATTTCTGATGTTTTTGAACAGACAGAAGTTGTAATATTTAAGAATAAAAAAGTAGTACCTATAAAACAATTGTTTGCATTATATGCTATAAATAAGATATCTACAACGACAAATGAAAAATAGAATATTATGCCCATTCATTTTATTGATAATTATCCTAAAAACGATCTTGAATCTATTATAGTAAAACAGGATGGAAGTCCTTTACATGGAGAAATTTGGGTCTATAGACAATTCATTCAATTTAATGACAATAATTTGTTACCAAATGATACTTGGTTTTTAAAGCATAATTTCAATTTATCTAAACATCCAGCAAGTAAGAGAAAGATCGAAGGACAGATTGATTTTTTATTATTGTCAAAATCAGGTATTTTAATAATTGAAGTAAAAGGGGGAGGTTTATCTGTTGATGAGAACGATACTTATTATTCTCACAGTGGAAATAATAAGTATGAAACGCAGAATCCATTTAATCAAGTAAAAGAATACCTGCATTCATTAAAAGACTTTATGGAGACTAGTACTTTCATATACAAGTCTGTTGTATTTCCTCATGAAGCTGGATTTGAATTAAAAGGACCTCAATTATCTGGTTATACGGATATTTTTTTCTCAAAAAGGAATTATATTTCTACTCAATCAGAGGTGGGTACAAATAAAGTGTTTTTTGACTTTATTTATAAGCTCGGAGCAAAAACGAAAATTAAAAATATAGCAATTCTTAATCCGCATTGGTCAAAAGAAAAAATAAATGTGGAATTTTCTACTATTTATCCAGAGCTATCTAGAATAGAACTTGGACGTTTAAAGAATGAACTGTTTCCATCCCAACAATCTTATGGTTATAATCCTCAAAGAATTAATGATGAAGTTATTTTAAATGAGAACTATGAAATTCTAAGAGGATTAAGGCGAAACAAGAAAACAATGATACAAGGTGCGCCTGGAAGCGGAAAAACTGTCCTTGCCACGAAGTTTCTTGCTGAGAATATTTTGCGACAACAAAAAGGTATTTTGTATTGTGCGAATAAGTTGATGCGTACAAGATTTGAATATATTATATTAAATGACTATAAATTAGACCCTAATCTTATTTCATTTGAAATATTCTCGGATATTATAATCTCAGACAACGTCGAAAAAAATGTTGACTTTTTGATTTTTGATGAAGCCCAAGAATATTTCGAAAAGGGTTTATTTGACTTTATTTCGAAATTAGATCAAAAATTAGATTTTCCAAAAGTCATGATTCTTTATGACCCAGAACAGAGTATTATTTCAGATTCTAAGGAACTTTCTTGGTATACCGATTTTTTTGTGGAAAGTGGCTATACTCATTATCATTTCGATAAAATTTATCGATGTACCCAAAATACAAGTATTGCAACAGTTTCAACTCAAATATTACATAATGATTATACTAAGGTTCTGTGTACGAAAAGCATTATCCAAGAAAGTAAAACTATTCCTGATAATTTGCAGTTTATCAATGAAATAATTAAAGATTCTAAGTTTACTCAATCTGAAAAAATAATATTAGTACATAGTGACGTGTTGGAAGATTTTAAGAAACTAACTCTGAACATCTTCAAAAAAGAAATAGAGGAGTTAACAGAACAGAATATAAATATTTCATCGGTCAAAATTAAGTATACCACTCCTCTAAAGTATAGAGGACTTGAAAACAAATCAGTATACTTGATAACAAAAGAGATAAGTGATAAAACTAAGGTCCAAAATTATGTTGGAGTAACAAGAGCTATGGAACAACTTAAATTTATTTTATGGAAATAAGTTTCAAAAATATTAATAAAGCTATTCTCGAAGTTCTAGTAGTTAATAATTACAAGTCTGAGGATTTATTCCTTCTAGAACTTATTGGAGATTGGTATTACAAATTTCTAAAATCAAATAATTCCGAATTATCTCTCGTATTGCCATTTTATAAAGAAGAATTTGCAAAGTTATCAAGCCTATATTTGAGATTTTTTTCTCTAATATATAAGCTACTGAATAAAGAAAATGAAGATATAGATGTTTTTACTGAAGCATGCTTATTTGATGTTTCTAAATACCTGAAAAAGCGTAAGTCTGCCATCATAAGTGACTATCTACTAAATTATACTGGCAATAAAAATGGCCTTTTAGTCTGGAAGGATGAGATATACACGAAGCCAGATATATTTCTCCCTGTATTTTTGAAAAAACAAATTCAATGTAATGATGATTTAGTTTCTATATTTGAATCTTTTCCATTATTTAAATCACTAAGAGTAAATGAATTAATCAAACATCCTGTTTTGATTAATTTTGAAGATGATGGATGCCTCTTTTTTAATTGTTTTGGGGATAGCATAAAGAGAATTGTCGGTGAGAAAGTTATATTTTCTACAGAGGAATTGGATGATGCTCAAGCAAGTGACTTGAGGGATGAATTAACAGAAAATCAAACTTTAACTAAAAGAATTAAAATAAAATACCCTTACTCAAAATCTATTCATCATTATCTTGATGATGTTGGTAAACAAAGGTTTTGCCTGAATTTTCGAGAACGATTTTCTTATGATGAGATAGGGGAAAATGATGTGTTTCTTTTGCCAAAGGAAATATGTCCTGAATCAGGTAACAATTTGATTGAACTTGGAAAATTTGAAATTATTGATACTAATCATTCCAAATCTTTATATGACTTAATTAGTATTATAAAGAATCAATGGAATGATATGGAATTGAATAAATATCAATATCCATTTCCTAAATATTGGTTCTTATTTATAAATAAAGGAGTCGATAAAGATACTTGGATTAACCAATTTAGGATTTCTTATCCAGCTATTGAACAAAAACCTTTATTTAATGAAATAAAAAAAATCATTTCAGAGCTTTATGATTTAGACTGGGTTTCTCAATTCTTAAGAGAAAAATCAAAGATTGCATTTGTTTTCCCAGAAATGAGGGGGAGTAAGGGACGTAGACTAAATACAGTTTTTAATTGGTTCGTTAATTATGTCAATTCAATTCAATCAAACACGAAATTTTTGAATTCACCAAGTGAATGTAATAGTGATTTCAATATCTATCTCTTAAATAGCTTTGATATAATTAATTTAGTAAATGTTGTTCAAAATAATATTGATAAAAGAATTCAAATAATTACTCCTGACTTTCTTTATTTTTCGTATAATCCATGGATTAAATACCATATTGTTGATTATCAATCAAATGTCCTTGTAAATAATATTAGAGAAAGTCTTGATGATAAATTTAATATAAATCGTAAGTTTATATATGAAATCAAAAGTGATCTTGTTAAAGAAATAAATAAAGAAAAAAAGACCTATTTTATTAAATACAATTCTATTGCTAAAGAACCTTTAGATAACCAGATAATGGATATTCCAAATATTGAAAAACAAGATTTTGAATACTCGAATGTAGAAGAAATTGATCTATATAAATCTTATAAATCAAAAAAAATAAATTCTGATAATTTCAAAATAATTACCACTAAGCTAGACGAATTTGAAATTAAAAGTAATGCTAGGGCTTTTGTGCAGAGACATACATTAATTAAAATTGATGCTACCAGCCTACAATCTGGGGACATTTTTTTTCTTAAACAGGATATAAATAAAATGTCAAGTGATGACTTTATAAATAAAATAAGTAAAATTCCAGAGACAGTAAGAAACTTTCAGTCTGAACTTGCTAAACAAGGAGATGCTATATATCAAAAATTGGAAAACAAGGGATTGCAATATAAAGATGGTCCCTCGTACTTTAGAAAACATTATTTAATTCCCTTGAATGAATTTAGTGATGAAAAATTCAAAATTCCTCGAGGAAAAGAAAATTGGAGAATTATTTGTGAATATTTATATATAAGTCCAAATGATATGCGCTCAGCCTATCTTGTTCATTTTGGGATGAAAAATCAAAATCAAATAAAGAATTTGTATAAAGAGATTATTACTCTATTATTTAATAATGATTGGTTCGGAATGATTGAGAATCCAATGGTAACCGAGAGAATATCGGAAATAGTTATTCAAAACAGAGAAATATTTGGTTTAGACGAAAAGGACTTTAATTCTCTCGAAATTGCACAAACACTTATTGCAAATATTGAAAATCACCTTATTTTTCACGAAGTAGGAACAATAATACAAATCTAATATGAGTGAATTTAAAAATAAAAGAACAAGCCTTGAATCATTTGTTGAAGAACAGATAATCGGTCCTGGGGCATACAACAAGCAATTCTTCTTTTTAAAAGACTGGGTAAATTGTGATTTTGTAGGAAAAAAGATAAAAGAAGAAAAAGCACTAGATAATATATCCGAAGTAATTCCTGAAGTACCTGCATATCAATATAGTTCTGGCATTTTATTTCCTAGAACTGAGATAAAAGCAACTGCTCCTACCGATAATGAAGTTGATATTCAAAGCCTCAATATAGAATTCAAAGATGAACTTGTAATTGAAAACACATCTATTGATGATGAATTAATTAAAGAGGATACAAATAATGCCATTGAAAGTTTAGTTAGCAAACAACAAAATTACCCCGATACAATAGGGCTAATTTTTGTGGTTGATAGGAATTCTGATTTGCAAAAACTAAAAATTGATGTTTCTTTTCGAAGATACATGCCTGTCAGTAAGAAAAACTGCTGTGAGAGAGAAATAGCTTATTGGGTTTCTGAATATGAATCTGAAATAGAAACTGCGATTGAGAAATATTTTAATTCAGTATTTAAGATTGAGAAGAGAGATAATAATACATTTGTTACGGTCAAATCAAACATTTTAGAATCAGATGATATAATATATGAAATTGATTATAAATATTTGAATTCATTTCTGAATGATAATCTTATAAAAGCTCTATTGGATAATTTTAAAATAGAAACACTTATAAAAGAGGGACAATCATATTTTGGAATTGAAAATACATCTTTGTATTTGGTTAAGGATAAGAAATATAATAATGTGATTTATTCAAATGTGATTTCATTGAATGAAAATAATTTGATTGAATATCTGAAACGACAATTAAATATTGATGTCAAAAATTATCAGAATATTCAATTAATTATAAAACAACTTGAAATATATTACCAATTAAAACAGATTGTCACAAACTTAAAGTCCATTTTTAAGAAAAATCAGGCAACTCCAATTTGGGAGTCCAAGCTTTTCTGTGAAACTCTATTATTACCAGAACATGATAAATCAAAAAAAATAGAACGAATAAAATCAAAATCGATTAATCTTGAAAACTCAGATGTAAAGGATTTGGAGTATTCCGTTCAATATATAGAACAAAAAGAAAAATTATATATTAAAATACTCTTAAAAAACAATAGTTTTATTACGTTGACAGAAGGAGAACCTCCACAATTGAATAAAAAGAATGAGGCTAATAAGAAATCCTTTTTTGGTATTAAATTAACTGTAAGAGAAAATGAACAGAACCAACTTCTACCATATAATTCTCCTCAGTTATTGGATATAGATGAGGAAGATAATTTCAATAAATTACTCTATAGACAATATAAAGATTATGGGGAGGGTTATAATACTTCCGTTAATTGGGGTGCTGATCCCGAGGGATTTAGATTCGTTTGTACAGAATTCCTTCCAAAACTAGAGAGTCCTAAAGTTGATTTTAAGCCCAATAGAATTACTAATAAAAGAATTCTATCGATGAGGTATTTATCTACATTATCAGATGCTTCTGATGAGGAAATATTATCGGGTCTTTATCTGTTTGTGAATGACTACAAAGAGTGGATTAAAGAGAAAACAGAAGAAATTCTTAAAGGAACTGATATTGAAGAAGAGAAAAATATTTTTATAAAACAGCTTATAGCTTGTGATAAGGATGCACTCCGCTTGGAAAGAAATATTGATCTTCTGAATAGAAATAATTCAAAAGGTATAATTGCATTTAGGGTTATGAATACTGCGATGTTTATGCAATTACATCATAGTATCAACATAAAAAAACAAAAGAAGGATAAATCAGTTTTTTCTCCAGATTCAATAGATGAAGCCTATTATAAAGCTGTTCAGCTTGAAAATGAATATGAATGGCGTTCTTTTCAATTGGCTTTTGTTTTATTAAATATTGACGCATTCATAAAACCGGATGCTGATGAAAATATTGTAGAAGATGTTTTTGGCACAGGTTGGCCGGAAAGAAATGAAATCGCAGATTTAGTCTGGTTTCCTACGGGAGGTGGAAAAACCGAAGCATATCTAGGGATTATTGCATTTGCAATTGCATACAGACGATTTACTAAAGGTAGTAAGGCAGGAGGTACCACCGTTTTGATGCGTTATACATTGAGATTATTGACTCTGCAACAATTTCAACGTGCAACGTTACTAATTTGTGCACTAGAAGCTATTCGTAAAGATGAATTTAAAATCCCTCGCTTTTGTAGCCTTGGAGCAGAGAGAATAACTATAGGTTTGTTTGTTGGAGAAAGTTCGTTACCAAATAAATGGGAAGGAGACAAGGAGTCAATGAGAAATGAGTTGATAAATATCTCAAATCGAATAGAGAAGGGAAGAATTGCTACAAAATTGCCATTTACAGAATGCCCTTGGTGCGGTTCAGAGCTTTTTATTAATAACAATCTATCAAATATCAATCCAAATCATAAACAAGGCGATTACGGATTGAAGAATCAATTAAATATTTGCTGTAATAATAGATGTTGCTCTTTCAAAGGAAGAGGAAATGATAATTTACCAAATGCAAACGAAAGCTTACCTTTAAGGTTATTTGATGAAGATATATATAAATTTCCACCCACCCTTCTCTTTGGAACTGTGGATAAATTTGCGGCGTTGGCAAATAAAGTTTCAAATGAAAGTGGAGGACGAAATCAAGATTCAAGACGATTGATAGGTAAAGGCTGGCTTCAAGGAGGACAAAGAGATGTTTTACCACCGGAATTAATTATTCAAGACGAATTGCATTTATTACTTGGTCCCTTGGGGACTGCTGTCGGATTATACGAAAAAGGAATTGATTTTTTATGTACTTATAGTGATGAAAATGGACGAAAAATTCGCCCTAAAATAATTACATCAACAGCAACGACTAGAAATACTGATAAGCAGATATTTGCACTTTTCAATAGGAGAGCAGAAATTTTCCCTAAACAAGGAATATCTTGTGATGATTCATTTTTTGCATATTATGAAAGAGACCAAAATAATAAGTATGTCTCAAATAGAAAGTATTTTGGTATTCTTCCTGTGGGAAAAACACAAGTATGGATGCAATTAAGAATTGCTTCAATTACTCTTACTCATCGACTAAAATACTTGAAAGAGAAATATTGTTTAAATGATTTATTCTCAGACACATCTTGCCTCAAAGAATTGGAAGATGTTTTTGACTATTATCATACTATTTTAAGCTACTTTAATAGCTTAAAAGATATCGGAAAAACTCAGTCTCAGTTAAGTCATTATTTACCCGGAGATGTTGATTATATTACTAGAAATACGATTCCATGGAGTTTCATAGACAAAATAATTAGAAAGAATGAAATTAATTATTCCGAATTAACCGGAAGATTGTCTGGAGAAGAGGTAAAATCGAATCTATCTTCAATAGAAAAAAAATGGAATTTACTTTCTCCTGATGAAGAAAGTAAAGCTATACAGTTAAATCAGGATAATCCGCCAGAATTTGTAATTTCTACAAATATGATTTCAGTTGGCATTGATGTATCCAGATTTAATACAATGATAATAAGCTCTATGCCAAGAAATATAGCTGAATATATTCAAGCGTCAAGTCGGGTTGCTCGAAATAAAGAGGGAATTGTTTTTACAATCCATCATCCATTCCGTTCAAGAGATATTTCTCATTTTCAGAAATTTAAAGAGTTTCATGAAAAATTCTATAGTTATGTTGAACCTATTTCAGTAACTCCATTTGCGAGTAAGGCATTAGATAGATATTTGGCTATGTTTATGGCTGTTATTATTCGTCATGATGAAACTCTTCACTTAATGAATGATTCACAAGTGTCAAATATTGATAGTCCAAAAGTTGAAAAAATTAAAAAAATAATTTCTTCGGAAATACAAATGCTCTTAGAAAATTCCAAAAAACTCAATAGTTATTTAATTAACAGAGATAAAGGTGTTCGATCAAATGTTGATGGTATTATTTCTGAGGAAGAGTGTAATGACCTTAATTACAAATTAAATAAATTACTCACAATTTGGACAAACCGCACTCTTGATGGTAGTTTGATCAATTTTAAGAATTATCAGAATCCTCTAATATCATTATTTGTAAGTGTCGAAAATGATAGGTATTCAAACCATTGGAAAGTCTCAGATTCATTAAGAGAGATAAATCCCTCAACTGTAATAAAAACTGTTCAACAATAATAGTTATGACATATTTCATAGATAATAAACAGGCAAATGAATCCATAAGTAAATATAAATTGTTGTCGTCTTATGGCGGTCCTGGATCAATTTTACATACTCAATATGGTAGTATAATTGTTTCTTGTATAGAGGAATGGGGATTTATCAGAAAAATTATTGAACTTCATAATGAAGCTATTCAATTAGGGAAAACAGAAGATGGTATTCGTAGCTATGTAATAGAACAAGCACTACTAGAAAGAAATGGGAGTATTGGTCTCTCAAATGATTCAAGATTGTTAATTTCTTTAATGGATAGAATAGGATTAAGTAATTTAAAATATCTTGTACTAATTCCCAGTGTTGAGTTAATTGATCATTCTAATAAAGTTAAAGGTGGTGAAGCAAATGTTCCATTTACAATACCAAGCAGTTTCATGCCTAAAGTATTTTCAGATAAAACAAGATTATATAAGTCATATAAAGAATGGTTTTTAGATTGGATTCAGGCGAATACTATTAATGACAAATATGGAGAGAAGTTTTTTCCACCTAAGAAGCTTGGTGAGTATAATGGAAAGAAATGGGAGGAAGAATTGATACAAGACAATATTGTTTTAATCTGTGAGAATGGACATATCAGTGATTTTCCTTGGTCACAATATTTAAAATGGAAAGAAGATAACCAAACATCTTCAAATAAAGAGGTGATTGAATTATTTAATAATCAAAGATGTTGTAACAATTCTGAAATAAAAATAACTTCAAGCAATGCTAATGCTTCGGGTTTTGATGGGAAGTGGTTAAAATGCGATTCATGTAAAAAACAAACTTCTTTAAAAGGGTTGATGTCATTAAAGATTAAATGTCAGGGAGAGAAGCCTTGGGAAGCAGATGTTGGTGACTCCAAGTATTATGGGGGAGATAAAAATGCTAGAACTCAATATTCTCCAAGAGAATATTGCACTGGCTTTTTGAAAGTTGCCTTGTCTACAGGGAATAACTTATATTTTTCAAGAGTAGTTTCTAGTATTTATATACCTGATAAATTGTTTATGAATGAACGAATATTGGAGTTAAAAAGGCTTGAGGTTTTACTTGATGTGGCAAAGAATAATAATAATTTTGAGGAAGCAATTAAAATCAATAATAGTATAAATTCTATCAATGATGAACAGAGTACAGAAAACACAATCTTTATTCCAGATTCAGAAAAAGAAGTTAAATTTAGATATGACGAGTTTATTGCACTTACAAATAAGACTGATGTTGAAATAAACATCGATGAAAAATCTTTAAAGGTGAAAGATGTTACAGAAAACTTAGGCGAAGATTTGGCACCTTATTTTTCCAAAATTCTTCGGATTGATAATATGAAGATAACATCTTCGCAATTAGATTTCTCTCGGGTACTTCCTGCTGATGCAGATGCCAGTACAATCAAATTAAAAAATATTTTCAAAGGAAACCAAGATAGTATTCTTGCATATCCTGTTGTCGAAAATTATGGAGAAGGAATCCTTTTTGCATTTGATTATAGTAAAATAAATGAATTTGCATCCATAGGAAACTTCTTGAATGATGAAATAAAAGCGAAACTTTTAAAACTGAATAAAGAAAGTAATAATTTTTCAGAAAAAGCTATTGAATATGGGGTCTTAAATAGTTGGCAACTTTATTTAGTACATACATTTACACATCTTATAATAAAGGAATTAGAATTTCAATGCGGATATCCCACAGCTTCTTTGTCCGAAAGAATATATATATCTAATGATGAGAAATATAAAATGTACGGCTGTATGATTTATACAGCAGAAGGAGCTGAGGGTAGTATGGGAGGAGTAATCGCTCAAACAAGAAAACTTAATTTGAATAAATTGATTAAAAATGCATTAATCAGAGCTACAATATGTCATAGTGATCCTCTTTGTTGGGAATCTGAGGGGCAAGGTTTATTTGATTTAAATTTTTCTGCTTGCTTCTCTTGTAGTTTAGTTAGTGAAACTACTTGCGAACTAAGGAACATTTATTTAGATAGAAAAATTCTAGTAGATTCTGAGGTGGGTTTTTTTAGGGGTATTATTAGATAAGTTAACCATGGGATTTTTTGAAAACAATAAGAATTTTATTATTCAAAAGTTAAAGGCGGAAATGAAAAGTCTTACTTTTGAAGAAAAAATACAGTATTATGAAGAAACATTAAAGACTGAAACTATATATCGGTTGAAGGTATCATATAACTCTGAAACAGATAAGGTGCTTTTTTATAAATCAGCCTTTGAACATATCGGAATTTATGAAGCAGATTATCTATTGCTTAATGTTTTCTATGAAAAAGAATCGGACATAATCCTAAATTCTATTTTCACTTTGGATAATAGTCTATTTCACTTTAAAAGCACTGAAAATTCTCTTCTTATTGTCAATATGTTGAGGTCTCTGATTTTTAATAAGACAGATAATGTGCTAGGATTTGCAAAAAAACAATTTGGAGAATTAATTGGTTTAAGAGATAGTGATTGGTGCACCATAGAAAAATATCAAAATCCAATTATGAATAAATATGGTACTTGGATAAATAGCCAAAATAAAAAGGAAATTTTGATTGATAGTCTTTTATTATTTTCGAAAATTTGGGATTTAGTATGGGGAAATCCATTTAAAGGAGAGAAAGCTTGCGTGTTGCTTAATCATATTATTAGTAGTGAGTCTTACGTCAATTTTCAAGCATTTGACCGTTCTACCGATATTTTAAACTCCCTTTTATTTCCTGTAGAAAACCCATTTAAAATTTCAATTCAAGAAGCAAATACAATTCCAGGCTATGAAATTAAAAGAAGAGAATTTGATCATAAACTGGATGTATCAAGACAAATGGCTATTAATTATTCTGATTTGTCTTTTGAGGAGATTTTTATTCAATTTAAAAATTCTTCTTCCGAGGTTCGAGAGGCAATTAAAGAGAATTTGATAAAGAAAATAAATTCTGGGTTTTTACCATCATCTTTTGAAATAGATAATATTGAAAATCTTATTTCAAATCACGGAGATGAGCTAATTCCTATAAAAGAGTTATTATATCAGAAGTGCTATTTATATGAAAAGATGTTTTAGTCAAGTCTTTGGTCGTATATAAGTGAAATAGTCATAATTTAATCTGACAGTTACTAATAAAAACAGGAACATTATAAAAAGATTAAATTATGACTATTTCAAATTAATGGTTAGATATTGGTTTGATAGTCTGTAACTAATCATTCTTTAATTCTGTTATTAATTTTTCTTTATTTTGGATTTTAAACTTCCCCTCTTTAAAAGTTAATTTTTTTCTTATTGTATCTGTATCAACATCTTTAAGATTCTTAGCAAAAACGATTTTAAGGAATAAAGCTATATCCTCTTGTTTGTTTATCCGAAAATGATTCCAGATATTCCAACCGAAATGGTATAAATCTAGGTTTTGTAAATCTTTCACTCTGACTGGTTCTACATTCTTCAGTCCCGTTCCTGTGGAATATTGAATGACATATTCACATAAACGATTTATATTCTGATCATCAGCAAAAGGTGCAAAGGTTGTTCTTGTATATTTTATAGCAACTTCAAGCACTTCTCGTTTTCTTGTAATTTCGTCCTGCTCGTGCTTTTCCCTTATTACATCAAGTTCATTGATAACAGGTATATCATTTTCGATAGGTTCTTCTGGCTCTGACTCGACGATGGCTTCAATATCTTTAACTGATTTAGGGGTTACATCCTGATTTTCTATTATTTGTTTTCGACTTTTAAAGAGTCGAGGAATAACTTTCTGAATAACTCCCAAATAAGAAATATAAAAGATCAGTCCAATCACAAATATAACGATGAATACTAGATTAGCTCCAAAATCATCAAATCCTAATTCTAAAAACAAATAACGGAAAATTAGAGACAATAAAGCAATACCCATTGCTCCACATATAATTAGCAGTATATTTTCAGAATCTTTATAATTCATATTATTATGATTAAAGTTTTTGTAAGCTCTTTCCTTTTTGTATTGCCTTTAGAATATTCTTTCTAACGGCTCGTATAGATGGCACTAAATCGCCCTCCATCATTGCAAGCATCGTTTTCAATTCTTGTATCAACTCAGGAATGGGGCGGCATGACTCATAAGCTATCTTCATACAAAGAGATTTTACTCCGGGCAATTCCTCGCTAGACATCATTTGCTCTAAACAGAAATCCAGAAAATCTACTCTTGGCGGATTCGGAAATGGTTGTCTGTATAACAAGTTGAGCATTACTCTTCGTTTTCCTCCATGTTTACACGCTAATACTTCATCAATCAATTGATCTTGCTTATTGTATAACCACTCGTTATCCTGTGACGAAAAATGAGTAAAAATCCAAGCTGCATGATATCCAATAATTTCGTCTTCACCAATAACTAAATTATATAACTCTTGCTTTCGGGTATCACTATCATGTGTTAAACGAAGTATCTCATTGATATCGTTCATTCCAATACGCTCAGAGAGTTTCGTGTTGAAATTCATTATTAGTTATTCTTATTTATCAGATTAACTACAACTTTTACCATAATATCTTTTTCTTCAGTACGGCTTTCGGCAATCATTAAAGTTAGTGCAACAAGTGTATTGTTCTCGATAAGTCTAGTGCTGTCATTTCGATATAAAATACCGTTTTGCTCCAAAAACCATAGGAATAAAAAAGCAGCTATACGTTTGTTTCCATCACTGAACGAATGATTTTTAGTCACCAAATACAATAACATTGCTGCTTTTTCTTCTATACTCGGATATAATTCCTCTCCACCAAAAGTCTGATAAATAGTACTAATCGAACTTTTGAATGAGTGGTCTTTTTCATTACCAAATAAACCACCACTTCCAAATTTATCTCTCAATACATAGATTGCTTCCATTGCATTGTCATAATTGGCTTTGAAAGGTTCTTCTGTAGTAGTTCTTTCTATTTCAAGTTTTTGGTAATCGTATCTATCTAAAGTATCTAAAGCATAGGTGTAGTCTGTTATCACACGTAATAGTCCAGTTGCTTCATCAGCCGACAGAGTCTTGGCATTTATTACATTGGAAAGCAGCTTGACTGTTTTCTTTAAATTTTCCAATTGCTCCGTCTTTGCATTTTGATTAATAGCATAACCTTTGATTAGATATTCTTTCAGAACACTATTCGCCCAAATACGGAATTGAATACCTCTATTCGATTTTACTCTGTAACCTACTGAGATAACCATATCTAGGTTGTAATAGTCAATATTTCTTTCAACCTTTCTATTTCCTTCTGATTGAACTGTCGCAAATTTTGCGACAGTTGGAATATTGTCTAGCTCCTCCTTTAATGCATTGTTAATATGTTTACCAATTGTTTTTATATCCCTGTCAAATAACTCAGACATTTGTTGTCGATTGATCCACACATTTTCATTGTCGAGCTTTACATCTAATTGGGTATTACCATCAGGTGTTTGATATATTATAATTTCTCCTTTATTCATCGTATTTCATTTTAAACTTATCTTATTAGCAGACTCCCTTTTCTTGGCATTTACCAGATCAGTATAGATTTGAGTTGTCGAAACATTTTTATGTGTAAGCATTTTACTTACAGTATAGATATCAGTTCCTAAAGCTACCTGCAAGGTAGCAAAAGTGTGGCGAAAGCAATGGAATGTGATGTGTTTTGTTATTCCGGCACTGGCTACCCAATCCTTTAGAGGTTGTTGAGTCATAGCCTTTGTTAAACCTTTGAATACTTTCCCTTTACCCCTCTCTCCACATAATTCTAACGCTTCATCGCTAATGGGTAAGGTAGTTTCTGTTTCTGTCTTCTCGGTTCTTAGTCTCATGCAATAACCTCCATCAGAAGCAGGAAGTATTTCTTTCCAATCCAATTTCAGAACATCACTTATCCGTAAGCC
>POVV01000738.1_pt1 | contig 17463 bp, 10 predicted proteins | sample 1560271 | NCBI WGS metagenome assembly POVV01 (sample SAMN08337232, study PRJNA429181) | Bioreactor metagenome, whole genome shotgun sequencing project. | biome: cows' rumen and soil; feature: anaerobic; isolation source: anaerobic chemostat enrichment culture, galacturonate as sole carbon... | reverse complement strand
TGTAAGTAGTAAAACTATATCCGTCAAATTTGCATAACCCATCCCAAGTAGCCAGCCACAGAAAACCTTTTCTATCCTGCAATATGTCCATGATGTCTCGTTGGCTGAGACCTTCCTCCAGACTATAATGTGTGATATGTGATTTGGGTTGCCCTTCCATCTGGTTTGGCAAGAGCATGAATATTACGAAAGCTATGAACAGGTATATCTTCATGGTTTATACGACTTGGTATATTTAAGGTCAAAGCAAATGTAGTTTACTTTATTTAAAAATAAAAGAATGCTATAAACAGATATTAATAATAAAAATTAGGAGGGAAAGCCGCTAACCGTTGATAGTAAATGAAAAACAGGCTGTTTTAGCTACTGCTGAAAACTCTTTATTCCAATTTACCGACCATAAAAAGCCAAAATACCACGCCAATATTATATTTATATCTATTAATATTGTACCCTGTAAAAACCTACTGTCCTAATACCATATTTATGAAAAAAAGAAAACTGTCCTTATTCACACTAAGCCTTTTATTTATAGTATCCTTTGCCCAGAATAATAATTATGTATCCAAAGTATGGGTATCCGATTTAGGCAACGGAATGTATAAAAATCCTATTTTGTATGCCGATTATTCCGATCCGGATGCATGTCGTGTAGGAGACGATTACTATATGGTTGCCTCTAGTTTCAATTGTGTTCCGGGAATACCTATTCTGCATTCCAACGATTTAGTGAACTGGACTTTAGTAAACCATGCTATCAAGCAAATACCGGAGATAGCATCGTTCGGAACAGGAGTCAATCACGGAGGCAATGTATGGGCTCCGGCGATCCGTTTCCATAAGGGTGAATACTATATCTACTATGGCGATCCCGATATCGGTATATTCATGACAAAGACAAAAGATCCTCTCGGAGAATGGGAACCCCTGGTTCTGGTAAAAAAAGGAATAGGAATGATAGACACTTGCCCATTCTTTGACGAAGACGGACAGGCTTATCTGGTACATGCCTTTGCAGGAACCCGAGCGGGAATAAAAAGTGTTTTGGCAGTAACTCGCCTGACTCCCGATGGGAAAAAAGCAGTCGGCGAATCCAAGATAGTATATGACGGACACGATGTAGACCCAACTATAGAGGGAGCCAAATTTTATAAGAGAAACGGTTATTATTATATCTTTGCACCTGCCGGAGGTGTAACCGGCGGCTGGCAAGTAGTACTTCGTTCGAAAGACATATTCGGCCCTTACGAAAGAAAGGTTGTACTGGCTCAGGGCAAAAGCATCATCAACGGACCTCATCAGGGGGCGTGGGTAGATACTCCGGCGGGAGTAGACTGGTTCATCCATTTTCAGGATGCCGGAGCATTTGGGCGTATCACCCATCTTCAACCGATGGTGTGGAAAAACGACTGGCCTGTAATGGGCGAAGATAAAGATGGTGACGGATGTGGCGAACCTTATCTTACCCACAAAAAGCCGGATGTTGGTAAAACATATCCTATTGCTACACCAGTGGAAAGTGATGAGTTTGACACCAATAGCCTTGGACTACAATGGCAATGGCATGCCAACCCGAAAGCGTGGTGGTATTTTACCGATAAAACAAATGGTTGTCTGAGCCTGTATTCGGTACCGCAACCGGAGGGGTATAAAAACTTATGGGATGTTCCTAATTTACTGTTGCAAAAAACACCTGCTCTCGATTTTACGGCGACAATAAAACTTACATTGAAGCCGGATGTCAGATTCAGAGGAGAGCGTACCGGATTGGTAATGATGGGGCTGGATTATGCTTTGCTGTCATTCGAGAATACAGAAAACGGATTTACTCTTTCACAGGCAGAGTGTTTGAAAGCAAAAGATGGAACGCCCGAAAAGGTGAATGCGTCGGTGTTACTAAAAGATCCAACAGTATACCTCCGTATCAAGGTCAACCCAGATGCTACATGTACATTTAGTTACAGTATAGACAATAAAAAATATACTGCCTTAGGCAACAAATTCAATATCAAAGAAGGAATGTGGATCGGTGCCAAAATAGGGACTTTTTGTTCACGTCCGGTGGTCGGGAACGATGGTGGACGAGCCGATATTGATTGGTTTAGGGTAGATAAATGATATATTTGCATGGTGTATTTAGAATTCTAATTTTAGAAGGATGAGTGTGGAGAGATCTTCTCTTCACACTTATTTAATTTACTGTTTAAAGAAATGAAAAGATTAACGTTTTTATCAATCGTTTTGCTCCTGTTTGCAGGAAGTATGTTAGGACAAACGATAGTAATGATCGATGGCATTCCTCGCGATACCACCTTCACTCTCCACAGTGCTTATGTAAAAGAGAAAAAAAACAGAGCTTATATAGAGAAGGCATTGCCGGAGCTCCCATCGAATGTAACAGCTTACGAGAATATTGTCTATTCGAAACCCAAGAAGGACAGAGAACTTTTGCTCAACCTGTATCGCCCCAAGGATAATAAGAAATATCCTGCGCTGATAATGGTTTTCGGTGGCGGATGGAGTTCCGGTAACCTGTGGATGGAGGTTCCTATGGCACAGCAAGTTGCCAAACAAGGCTATGTAACCATCCCTGTCGAATACAGGCTGTCGCCCGAAGATACCTATCCTGCTGCCGTGTATGATCTGAAAACTGCGGTACGATGGGCACGTGCTAATGCTGAAAAATACGGTATCGATACTTCGCGGATTGCTATATCCGGCTGTTCGGCAGGTGGTCAGTTGGCTGCTTTGATCGGCATTACAAACGGACAAGCCGTTTATGAAGACAAGAGGGAGTATGCCGAATATGCAAGTACTATACAAGCTGTCATAAACATAGACGGGGTAACCGATATGACAAAGGCTGAACTGGCTAATAACAAAGTTGCTTTGGATAAAAATAAACCGCTTCCGGCTGCAGTCAGATGGTTGGGTTCTATTCAGGAAAACTATGACAATTGGGTTGCAGCTTCGTCTGTTTATCATATAACAAGACAATCGCCTCCTATTTGTTTTATAAACAGCTCTATTCCACGTTTTCACGATGGACGAGACGAGGCTATTGAAAAGATGAACCAATATAATATATATAGCGAAGTGCACGAAATACCGGATACACCGCATCCTTTCTGGCTTTTCGAGCCGTGGTTCGAGGTAAATGTAAATTATATGGTCGGTTTTTTGGATAAAGTTTTTAAAAATAAAGGTTGAATATTTATTAAGTACTTTAAAATATTTATTGTCCTATTTATTATCGTTCTCGTCATTGCGAGAATTTATTCGAAGCAATCCACTTTAAAAATTAAAAATGAAGAATGAAAAACGAAAAATATTTTTGGCTCTGCCGATTTTCAATTCACTTTTAGCTTTTCATTTTTTTCTGGATTGCTTCACCACAAGTGGTTCGCAATGACGAAAGTATGAGGATGACAATACCAGATCAATAACATAGAGAAATAAATTATTAAGATATGAAAAAATTGAAGTTTGCGCATTTATTATTCCTTTTAGGGTGCATTATCCTGTTTTCTGCTGCCCAAAAACGACCAATTCATATATTTATGGCGGGCGATTCAACAATGGCACTAAAGCCATTACACAAAACCGTTTATGACAGTATAGCTGGCGATTCTATTGCCGAACCTTTTCCCGAAAAAGGATGGGGACAGGTTTTGCCGGAATTCTTCAACAATAATATCCTTGTTCAGGATCTTGCTCAGAATGGGCGCAGTTCACGCACATTCATCGAGCAAGGCTGGTGGCAAAAAATAATGGACAACCTCCAAAAAGGAGACTATGTGGTCATCCAGTTTGGTCATAACGATTCGGCGCAAGACAGGCCAGATAGATATACTCCTCCTGCCGACTATATTGCAAATCTATCTCGCTTTGTAGATGAAGTAGTAGCGAAGGGTGGTAATCCTATTATCTGTACTTCTGTTGTTAGAAGACGGTTTGACAAGAACGGAGTTTTTCAGGATTCGCATGGCGAGTATGTCGGTCTGGCACGACAAGTAGCGAAAGATAAAAACATTCCTCTGATAGACATGTACGAAAAGAGCAAGAACCTCGTATCGACGTTGGGAGACGAACAATCGAAAGAGTTGTATCTGCATGTAAAAGATGGCGAAAACCGTAATTTTCCCGGAGGAAAAATAGATAATACTCATTTCCGCGAGAAGGGAGCCAAAGCCATGGCGCAACTGTTTATCGATGGATTGAAGGAACAAAAAATAGAGGTTCTAACTACAGAGTTGAAAAAATAGAGGTTTAAGGTTATATAATTCAGGTTAGTTTACACGTGTAATAGGGTATCGGGGAATACGATACCCTATTCTTTTTACACTAAATGTAGAGTTGTCGATGTAGATTTTCGTCTTTTTCCGATAATCCTTTATTATCCCGAAATATATCGGACTCATTATAAAAATAAGTACCTTTGTTTCATAGAAAGCAAACCAACAACATGAATTTTCTCGCACATGCATACCTTTCGTTTGGCGACCCTGAGATACTGATCGGTAATATGATTGCCGATATGGTCAAAGGCAAGCAAATAGAGTTGTATCCCGAAAGAGTACAACAAGGAATACATGTACACCGTCAGATAGACCGTTTTACGGATATACACCCTGTGAATACTGAGGCTGTAAATCTTTTCCGCGATTCGGCTAAAAAGTATGCAGGAGTCTTTCTTGATGTGTCTTACGATCATTTTCTGGCTTTAGATTCAGAAAATGAACCTTCGGGTGGATGGAAGAATTTTGCAAGTGATTGCTACAATATCATAGCCCATTATGAAGGTTTGCTACCTTCTCATTTTTCTACTTTATTCAAGTATATGAAGCGCGAAGACTGGTTGTATAATTATCGCAAACGGTCACTGATAAAACGCAGTTTCAGACGCTTGAAGCAACGTGCTTCTTACCTCGACAGGAGTGCTCCTGTGTTTGCTGATTTCGAACATCATTACGACGAGTTGCAACAGAGTTATGATGCCTTTTTCCCCGAACTGAAAGAGTATGTAGAGGAACTGCGCAATCAACAGTAAACTGTTTATAAGTACGTCATTAATTTTAATAGAGTAAATAACGGTATTTTTTGAGAAAAAATAGCTGTGTTTTTCTATCCTTTTAAGCCTGAAAGTTATTTGTCCATGCTGCTTTGGTTTATGTTGCTTCACCTCATATTGATTATCTATAAGAGTAATAGTTAAAATCGATAAAACTTATCGCCTTGTTGTTTGTTTATACCTTACTATGTAAAGTGAACATAGCAGAACAATCGTTTTTAACATAATAATAAAACAATCAGGTGATAACCATGGAATTTGACATAGCAATTATTGGTGGTGGTCCGGCCGGGTATAATGCAGCAGAAGTAGCTGCATCAAACGGATTGAAAACTGTACTTTTTGAGAAAAAATATATAGGTGGAGTATGTCTTAACGAAGGATGTATTCCAACAAAAACTCTTTTATATTCAGCTAAAACTCTGGATAGCATAAAAGCGGCAAGTAAATACGGCATTACGGTTGGCCAGGAGCCATCCTTCGATGTGTCGAAAATAATTAGCAGAAAAGATAAAGTAGTAAAGAAACTAACTGCAGGTGTAGGCTTCAAACTGTCGGCATACGGTGTTACCGTTGTCAAAGAAACAGCAACTATCCTTGGCGAAAAAGATGAAAGAATCAATATCTCCAGCGGAGGTGAAAGTTATTCTGTAAAGTATTTATTGCTGTGTACCGGTTCTGAAACCGTTATACCTCCAATAAAGGGGTTGTCGGAAGTTGCTTACTGGACTTCTAAAGAAGCATTGGAATTTAGCGATCTGCCTAAATCACTGGCTATTATCGGTGGTGGTGTTATTGGTATCGAATTTGCTTCGTTTTTCAATAGTATGGGAGTAGATGTTAGCGTTATAGAAATGATGCCGGAAATACTTGGCGTAATGGATAAAGAGACGTCAGCCATGCTTCGCAGCGACTATGCGAAGAGAGGAGTGACGTTCCATTTGAATACGAAGGTTACAGAGGTTACCAAGAAAGGTGTTATTGTTGAGAAAAATGGCAAAACCGAAACCATTGAAGCTGAGAAGATATTAGTCAGCGTTGGTCGTAGAGCGATTACAAGCGGCTTCGGACTGGAAACTCTGAATGTTGAACTTCTGAAAAGCGGGGTAAAGGTTAACGAATATATGCAGACAAGCCATCCGCGGGTATATGCGGCAGGTGATGTTACCGGTTTTTCCCTGTTGGCTCATACTGCTATCCGAGAAGGAGAAGTGGCTGTCAGCCACATTTTGGGAGAAGATGATAAGATGAGTTACAACGCTATTCCAAGCGTGGTTTACACCAATCCTGAGATTGCAGGGGTAGGGAAGACGGAAGAAGAGTTAACGGCAAAAGGTGAGTTATTTCGTGTATTGAAACTACCGATGGCGTATTCAGGACGATTCATTGCAGAAAATGAGACAGGAAACGGTCTATGCAAAATCATAGTAGATAGCAACGATCGCATCATCGGATGTCATATGCTTGGAAATCCTGCATCTGAACTTATTATTTTGGCCGGAGTAGCGATAGAAAACGGCAGTACTGTTGAGGAATTCCGTAAACATGTCTATCCGCATCCGACTGTTGGAGAGATTATTCACGAGACTTTATTTTCATAATACAATGCTTTGTATCAATAATACATATACCGATGCCTGGTTTAATCTGGCTACTGAAGAATATCTTCTGAAAAACTTTTCGGAGGAATTTTTTATGCTATACCAAAACGAACCGTCGGTGGTTATTGGAAAGTATCAGAATGTATTGGCTGAGGTCAATCTCGATTTTATCCAAAGAAATAATATTAAAGTAGCACGGCGTTCGTCCGGTGGCGGAACTGTATTTCACGATATGGGCAATCTCAATCTGACTTTTATCGAAAACAATAAAGGGATAGGATTCAATCGTTTTGCCGAGAGGATAATCTTACTGCTTTCTACACTCGGAATCCATGCAGAAGCTGACGCCCGACTGGCAATAAATATAGATGGGTTGAAGATATCGGGTAGCGCTCAATGCGTTCATAGAGATAGGGTAATGTACCATGCAACACTTCTTTTTTCTTCCGATTTGCATCGTCTTAATTCCACATTGGAAAGCGATCCTAAGCAGTTGGAGAATAAAACAGACAACAGAATTTATGTCAAATCGGTGAAAAGCCCAGTTACGAATATACTTGAACATCTGAAAACTAAATTGGATGTAAAGCGTTTCAAAGATTATACTATGAATTACTTTTTGAATGAGGAACAGGGAAACTCTTTTTATCAATTTACGGGCGAAAATATTTCGGAGATAAATACGTTGGTCGACCAAAAATATGGAACCCCTGAATGGAACTACGATGGAAAGAGGCCAAAGGCTTCCAACCTGACAATGCAATCTATAATTTAAAGACTAATTACTACAACAATAATATAAATCATGGCAAAATTTGAAATAAAAATGCCCAAACTGGGCGAAAGTATTACCGAAGGGACTATAATATCCTGGTCGGTCAAAGTTGGCGATACAATTAATGAGGATGATATCTTATTTGAAGTAAATACCGCGAAAGTAAGCGCTGAAATACCATCTCCGGTATCGGGAAAGATTCTCGAAATACATTTTAAAGAGGGTGATACTGTATCCGTAGGTACTGTTGTTGCTGTTGTCGATTTGGATGACGAAGACGGCGCAAGCGACGACGCTGAAAAACAAGAAGAGTCTGCTCCAGCTCCTAAGGCTGAGGCTAAGACAGAAGAGAAAGCTGTACCGGCAGAACCGGCCAAAGTAGCTGACGAAAAAGTGACCAAAGGAGATGCAGACAGATGGTACTCTCCGATAGTGTTACAGAAAGCCAAAGAAGCCAGAATCAGCCAGAATGAACTGGATGCTATTCCGGGAACGGGTTACGAAGGTCGTTTGAGTAAGCGCGATATCGAACTATATATAGATAATAAAAACAAAGGAGTATCAGCATCGGCGGCTCCGGCAGCTAAACCTGCTGCAAAATCTCCGTCACCGTCTGTTTCCGCACCGCAGGAAAGCACGCCAAAAGCAGCTCCTGTACAAGTTAGCGATGGAGACGAAGTTATCGCTATGGATCCGATCCGTCGCATTATTGCCGACAGAATGGTTGCTTCTAAAAAGATATCTCCGCATGTAACCAATGTTATAGAAGTAGATGTTACCAAGCTTGTTCGCTGGCGTGAGCAAAACAAGGATGCATTCAAGAAACGTGAAGGCGTTAGCCTGACATACATGCCTGCTATTGTAGAAGCGACTGCAAAAGCATTGAAGGACTTCCCTCGTGTAAATTCTTCGGTTGATGGGTATAATATTATAGAAAAGAAGCAAATAAACGTAGGTGTTGCTGTTTCTCTTCCTGATGGAAACCTGATAGTTCCTGTTGTAAAAGGTGCAGACAAATTGAGTCTTAGCGGTCTTGCCGGATCCATCAATACTCTGGCAGACAAAGCACGTAAGAATAAATTGATGCCGGATGAAATTCAGGGTGGTACATTTACGATTACCAACTTCGGTTCATTCAAGAGTCTGTTCGGAACACCGATTATCAACCAGCCCGAAGCCGCTATTTTGGGCGTAGGTATTATCGAGAAAAAAGCTTCGGTAGTAGAAACTCCGGAAGGAGACGTAATTGCTATCCGCCACAAGATGTACCTGTCATTATCTTACGATCACCGTGTGATAGACGGTATGCTGGGAGGTAACTTCCTGTACCGTATTGCCGAATATCTCGAAAACTGGAATGCGTAACCTAATATTAAAACTGATATGAGAAAATTTAGTATAAAAACAACAGATAAAGAAACGTTGAAGAAGTGGTATCACCTCATGACATTGGGGCGTGCCATTGATGAAAAGGCTCCGGCTTATCTGCTGCAATCTCTCGGCTGGTCATACCATGCACCTTATGCAGGTCACGATGGTATACAACTTGCCGTTGGACAAGTATTTACCAAGGGCGAAGATTTTATGTTTCCTTATTACAGGGATATGCTAACCGTTCTTTCTGCCGGATTAACTGCCGAAGAACTGATTCTTAACGGTATATCTAAGGCAACCGATCCTGCTAGTGGTGGACGTCATATGTCCAATCACTTTGGCAAACCCGAATGGAATATAGAAAATGTATCTTCGGCTACGGGTAATCACGATTTACATGCGGTGGGAGTAGCCCGCGCTATAAAATATTATGAGAAGAAGGGTGTTGCCATTACCTCGCATGGAGAATCGGCAATGTCGGAAGGCTATGTCTTTGAAGCAATAAACGGAGCATCCAAAGAAGGTTTGCCGGTAATATTTGTAATACAGGATAACGGTTATGGTATATCTGTTCCTAAAAAAGACCAGACAGCAAACCGTAAAGCCGTAGATAATTATTCAGGTATAAAGAATCTTAGAATAATGTATTGCAACGGCAAAGACGTTTTTGAGTCGATGGATACAATGACCGAAGCCCGTGAATATGCGATTGCAAATCAGACGCCTGTATTGGTGCATGCCAATTGCGTGCGCATCGGTTCGCACTCCAATTCTGATAAACATACATTGTATCGTGACGAAAACGAATTGAAATATGTGAAAGAGGCTGATCCTCTGCATAAGTTCCGCAGGATGCTTATACGCTATAAACGCTTTACCGAGGAAGAACTGCAAGCGATAGAAGCCGGAGTGAAGAAAGAGTTAAGCGCTGCCAACAAAAAAGCATTAGCTGCGCCTGATCCCGATCCGAAATCTATTTTCGACTTTGTTGTACCTGAGCCATATCAACCTCAGAAGTATGTTGATGGAACTCATAACGAAGAGGGGGAAAAGAAAAATCTGGTAACAGCTATTAATGAGACTCTCAAAGCAGAGTTTCGTCACAATCCCGATACTTTCTTGTGGGGACAGGACGTTGCCAATAAAGATAAGGGAGGTGTTTTCAACGTATCGAAAGGTATGCAGCAGGAGTTTGGCGAGAAGCGAGTATTCAATGCGCCTATTGCTGAGGATTTTATAGTGGGAACCGCAAATGGTATGAGCCGCTTCGACCCGAAAATACGGATTGTTATCGAGGGAGCTGAGTTTGCCGATTATTTCTGGCCAGCTATGGAACAATTTGTAGAATGTACGCACGATTACTGGCGGAGCAATGGTAAATTCTCTCCGAATATAACATTGCGTCTTGCTTCAGGTGGATATATCGGAGGTGGAATGTATCACTCTCAGAATCTTGAGGCTGCTTTGTCTACATTACCCGGATGCCGAATCGTTTATCCTACATTTGCTGATGATGCAGCAGGATTGTTGCGTACAAGCTTACGTTCGAAAGGATTAACTGTTTTTCTCGAACCAAAAGCATTGTATAACTCTGTGGATGCAGCAACTGCTATTCCGGATGATTTTGAGGTTCCGTTCGGAAAAGCCCGTATTCGTCGTCAGGGAAAAGATTTGACCCTTATCACATACGGAAATACAACATTATTCAGTCTTGCTGTTGCCGAACGTTTGGCCAAAGAAAACTGGGATGTGGAAGTGATCGATTTACGCTCTCTGGTTCCTTTAGATAAAGATGCTATTCTTGAGTCCGTGAAAAAGACAAGTAAGGTACTTATTGTACACGAAGATAAAGTGTTTTCTGGTTTTGGTGCGGAGATTTCTGCCATCATCGGTTCAGAAATGTTCCAGTATCTGGATGCACCGGTACAACGAGTGGGTTCTACATTTACCCCTGTTGGCTTCAATCCGATATTGGAAAAAGCCGTACTTCCGGGAGAGGATAGAATATACGAAGCAGCTAAAAAATTACTAGAGTTTTAGACAATCAAAAAATACTGAATAATGAAAAAGATAGGATTGTTTTACGGAACAAGTACGACCAAAACCGCATCTGTTGCTAAAAAAATAAAGGAAGCATTTGGCAGTGTCAAGATTGATATGATTGCGGTAGAGGATGCTTCTAAAGAAGAATTTGAAGGATATGATAACTATATTGTAGGGGCATCTACATGGTTCGATGGCGAACTTCCTTCTTATTGGGATGAAGTGAAACCCGAATTGGAATCTTTAAATCTGAAAGGCAAAAAAGTTGCTGTTTTCGGACTTGGAGATCAGGTTAAATATCCTGAAAATTTTATCGATGGGGTAGGTCTTCTGGCCGAAACATTCGAATCGCTAGGAGCTAAGGTGGTTGGTTTTACTTCTGCGGAAGGATATAAATTTGAAAGTTCGCATGCTCTTAGAGATGGTAAGTTTGTCGGGCTGGCCATAGATAAGGAAAATCAATCGAAACTGACCGACGAACGTGTGAAAAATTGGGTAGAGCAATTGAAAAAAGAATTTGATTAGAAAATAAATTGCTCTTTATGATAAATGAGATTTCCTGTAAACAAATCGTTTACAGGAAATCTTTTTTTGTTGGTAGTGGAGAGGAGAAAACAAAGGTTAAACACAAGACATTTAGGAAGTCGACATTGCGAGTCTGAAAGACGAAGCAATCCAGAATAGAGGATATTTATTATTCTCGACCACTAGATTGCTTTGCTGTACGGTGTATCGCTCGCAATGACTAAAAAATAGAGCAATCAGATACGGTAACAAATAATTTTATAAGGCTTAGCGGTGTTAACAGTTTTTATTTATCATATTTATTTTACTAAATTTGTCAATTCGCAGAAAAACCGACTAATAGCAGTTGAAAAAATATGAGGGCTTTATTTACGGGAATACTTTTAGTATTATTTTCCCTTCCAGGTTTTGCCATAAACACATCAGATTATAGATTTCATACCATGCCCGAAACCTCTTATTACGGAGGTATACACAGCATCGCAAAAGATAGTATTGGACGGATATGGTTTAGTGGATACGACGCATTGTTTGTGTACAATGGCAATTCATTTATTCAAATGAATGATTATGTTACGAAGCTTTTGCCGAGCACGTACTGGTCGTATGGACAGGTTGTTACCGACAGGTCGAAGAGATTGTATGTTGGTACGAACCATGGATTGTTGCGTTTCAATTATCAAACAAAGGACTTCGAACTCATTTTAGCCGGAAATATAGCGTCCGTTACATCGAATGACGACGGCACCATGTGGCTGATCAGAGACGGTAAGATAGAATCGTTTCACCCCGATCGATTGTCTGACGTAACTCTTTATCCATTGCCTTCGAATGTGCCTATATCAGCATTGATATGCACTAAAAATCATATATACATAGGGTCGAATGGAAAGGTGTACAGATTGAATCCTAAAACGAAACAACATACCTTATTTTCTTCTTTGGGTGACGACAGTTATGTGGTCAGGGATGTACTGGAATATAATGAGTCCGTTTATGTTCTTACCCATATGGATGGTCTGTATCAATGTGGTAGCGATGGCAAAATTGTAAATCATTACAACCTTTCGCGCGAATACGGAAAATCTGCTAGTACAAAAAAACTCTACATGGACTCCTCTAATATACTCTGGATAGCTACCCAATCGGGGCTTTTTCTTCTCGATCCGCTTACCGGAGAAATGCGCTGCCTTCGTTCCAATCTTCATTATACGTATTCTCTTCCTAATAATTCAGTATGGTCTATCTATCCCGATTCGGATGGAGGCGTATGGATCGGTACATACGGCGGTAAACTGGCGTATATGACCTTTTTTGATAACGATGTCAACTATTTTAAAGCTACTCCGGGCGGTCTGAATCACCCGATAGTAAGCTGCTTTGAAGAAGATAAAGAAGGCAATTTGTGGATAGGCACAGAAGGGGGAGGTCTCAATTATTGGGATAGAAAAACCGATAAATTTTTATATTATACCCGTGAAAATCAAACCGGCGTAACACCGAATATGATAAAGCGGCTGAGGTATGATGACAAAGATAATACGTTGCTGATCTCCGCATTCAATGGCGGTATGGAGCAATTTGACGACAGGCAACGACGTATGATCGATTTGCGGATGTATCATCCTGTAACGTCGCAGCAATTAAGTATCTACGATTTTGTGGTGGAGGGCGATTCTGGAATTTGGATGACCGATCCAGACTCCAAATTGATGTATAAAGATAAGAAAAAAGGTTCTGTCGAAATTGTCTCTTTATTCGATTCGAAAGGTAATCCTGTTAGAATGCAAATAGAAACCCTGTTTCGCGATAAGGGCAGCAACCTGTGGCTGATAACTCATAATGGAGCATATGTTGTGGATGTTAATACTCGGCGTATTGTAAAGCATTATTACATTGAAGATGCGCTATATTCGGTAAATAATCTTTGCTCATATTGCATAACATCCGATTCTGATATATGGTTCGGAACACGAGGGGGAGGGGTAAACAAACTAGGAAAAGATGGTAGTTATGTGAACTTTGAAGAACAGGAAGGACTGTTCGGGAAAACTGTTTTCGGCATACTGGAAGATACCACCACGAAGGATGTCTGGTTTAGCACTAACGATGGTTTATATTATTATGATTATAAAACGAAGAAAATAAATAAATCGCAGATTGATAATCTGAGCCTTTGCGGAGCGTTTTATGTGCGTGCCTGTTACAAAACCTCGAAAGGCGAAATGTTGTTTGGGGGAACAGACGGTTTTATAATGTTTACTCCGAGCAAGATAAAATACAACAATCAGAAACCGAGAGTCTTTTTTACTGATTTGCTGATCAACAATAAAAGGGTTGTCCCAAATGCCGAAGATTCTCCATTGAAAAAGGATATATCTACATTGTCTAACACAGAGGATAACAAAATAATACTGTCGCACAACGAATCTAACTTTGAAATATGTGTTTCGGCAAACAGCTATTTGCATGCTGAGAAAAATCAATATGCATATAGGATGCTAGGACTGTCGGATAAGTGGAACTTGTTGCCTCCGGGGCAAAAAACAATACAGTTCTTTAATCTGCCGGCAGGAGATTATACCTTCGAAGTTAAGGCGGCTAATAACGACGGTCTGTGGGGCGACGATGTTTCTGTTCTACATTTCGAGGTAAAACCATCACCTTTCCTTTCTGTTTGGGCATATATCCTTTATAGTATATTGTTGCTATGTATCGTTTACTTCATATGGAGATATTTTACTAATAAGAAAATATTTGAGAATCGTCTTGAGATGGAACAAATCAAGGAGCAAAATATGAAGAAGCTCACTCAGGCACGTATCAACTTCTTTACAAACATCTCGCACGATCTTAAAACACCGCTTACGCTGGTTGTCGATCCGTTGAAACAACTCAAAGAGCGTTTGCCCGAAGATAAATCGCTGAATGCCTATGTACATCTTATTGAAAAGAATGTGACCCGTATTCAGCGAACAATCAGTCAACTACTTCAATTCAGGGAGATAGAAAGCCAGAAGATCACTTTGAACGAGCAACCCGGCGACCTGATTAAATATATTGATAACATATTTTCATTGTTCGAACTTTATGCCAATAAAAAAGGAATTGAAACGGATGTTAACTCTCAGTTTGAAAGCTTTCTAACTAAATTTGATCACGATGTAATAGAAAAGATTTTCACTAATCTGTTTTCTAATGCTATTAAATATACTTCCGAGAATGGCTACGTCGGATTGAAAATAAATGAGTCGACACAAGAAGAGATAGCAAACCTTAGCCCTTCGTTAAATGCGACAGTCTATACTAAGTATGTCTCTGTTACTATAACTAATACCGGTGCGGAAATACCGGACGATAAGAAAAAGATAATATTCGAATCCTTCAATCGCTTATCTTCGCGCAGACCCGATTTTGAAGAAAGTACAGGCCTTGGACTGGCTATTGTAAAAGAATTGGTCGAAAGTTTAGAGGGTACAATTACTCTCAATTCTGAAAAATCGAAAGTGTCTTTTACAGTCGTTCTCCCATTTGCATTGAATGTTGAAAAGGCCGATAGCAATGTTGTTTCATATGATTATACTGTTTCCGAAATAGATAATATTATAGCCGAATCGGAAGAGATATCTCTGCACGACAAACGAAACCGTAAAGCCTATAATATTGTTGTTATCGAAGATGATCCAAACCTGAGAAATTATATGGAGCAGCGCCTGTCGGAGCATTACAATGTATATACCGCATCCAACGGAAATGAGGGAATTGCTAAAGTGGAGAAAATATATCCTCAGATTGTTATTACCGATATAATGATGCCCGAGGCTGACGGCTTCTATGTTTGTCATAGCCTGCGTTCTAATATTCAGACGAGCCATATTCCTATAATAGTATTATCTGCATTAGGTAAAAACACGGAAAACAAGATTAAGGCATTGGAAAGTGGAGCCAATGTGTTTATCGATAAACCGTTCGATATGGATTTCTTGCTCAAACAGGTGGACAATCTGATAAAGAACCAGAACGAACTGAAAGAATTGTACAGTAAGAAATATATTGCCGAGCCATCTAAGATCACTATCTCATCGATGGATGAAGAACTCCTGAAAAGAGCAATGGAGCAGATAGAACAAAACATCAGCAATAGCGACTACAATGTAGACTCGTTCGTGTCAGATATGGGAATTGGCCGTACGCTTTTATACCAAAAAATAAATGACATAGTGGGCATGTCTATCAAAGAATTTATAATGGATGTCCGGCTCAAACGTGGTGCGCAGTTGTTGCGGGAATCGGACTTAACCATATCCGAAATAGCAGATCGGACAGGGTTTGTAAACCCCAAATATTTCAGTATTTGTTTTAAGAAACACTTCGAATTAACACCATCCGAATTTAAAAAGAAGTCTTAAAGGCTTCTTTTTTTTGTGATGAATAAAGGCTTTCCGGCGTTCTGTACAAAATAGAACCATTTCCGAATAAATGCATACCAACGCGTGTATGTATTTTGGTCATCTTTGCCAATGAAGATTTAAGGCCTTATTTTTTATTTGATAAATTCGGATAACCATGAAAGTAGAATACACGGAAACTAACCTGTCATCTATTTCAGATTTAGAAGTGATATTGAACTAATGTAGAACATAGAAATAACCATAAAGCATATGAAAAAAAACTAGAGAAGATGAATCCATCTTCATGTCTGGTAGTATTAGATCCCCCTCTTAATATTAGAATGAAGATATTAATGTAATTACTAACTTGAATTTTTTATCTTAAATATTAAAAAATGAAAATACACAGGAAGTTTAAGAGTCGTTTAATGATTGTTGCATTATTCCTTATGTCGGCAGTACATATGGCTGCAAGTTTGCAACAAAACCCCATTAAAATTACCGGAAAAGTTATCGATGAGAGTGGTGAAGCTCTTATTGGTGTTTCTGTTCGTGTAAAGGATCAGAATACGGGAACAGTTACCGACATAGATGGTAACTATGCATTGCAGGCTTCTCCGGCTGCAACATTGGTCTATTCATATATAGGTTTTGCTGACCTCGAAGTTAAGGTAAATCCTAGCGGAGTTATGAATATAACAATGAAAGAAGGAGACAAAGTGCTCGACGAAATAGTAGTAGTAGGGTATGGTACTCAGAAGAAAAAGGATTTAACCGGAGGACTAACTGTTGTCGGTAAAGACCAACTGGATATGGTTTCTACCAGCAATCTGATGGATCGTCTGGTGGGACAGGTTGCCGGACTAAATATTACAACTAGCAATGCCGCTCCCGGACAGGATCAGGCGCTGCTTATCCGCGGACAAAATTCCTTGTCGGCTAACAATGACCCTCTGATTATTTTGGATGGAATACCGTACAATGGTTCATTGGTCGATCTCAATCCGAATATTATTGAGAACCTATCCATATTGAAAGATGCATCATCGGCAGCAATCTACGGATCGCGCGGATCTAATGGTGTAATACTTATCCAGACAAAGAGAGGGAGTGTGGGTAAGCCTCAGGTTACATACAAGGGACAATTCGGGATAGCCGAACCAATGCAGAGAATTGAGGTGATGGGGCCTAACGAATTTATACGCTTCAAGCAAGATATAGGTCGTTTGAGATATGGATTGACTGGAGATAGACTAGACCCTATTGCCGGAGAAATACTCAGTGTCTCAGAGCGTGAAAACTATGCCGCAGGAATTACGCATAACTGGCAGGATTATGTATTCCAAACAGCATTTACAATGGATCACCAGATAGGAATATCCGGAGGTACAGAGACTACTAAATATATGGGTTCAATTTCTTATTTGGATCAGGAAGGTGTTGTGTATAATTCAAAACTGAATAGAACTAATATCTCACTGAATGTGGATCAAACATTTAATAAGTGGCTGACTATCGGTGTGGGAACTCAATTTATACAAAAAGAAAATGGAGGTATTACACCAAACCTTGAGCATGCTATAAAGCAAAGCCCTTATGGAAAATATAAGGATGAATCGGGATATTATGTTACTGAGCCTATGGAATATTCTCTTATAACGAATCGGATGATTAATGTTAATG
>POVV01000737.1_pt1 | contig 17490 bp, 15 predicted proteins | sample 1560271 | NCBI WGS metagenome assembly POVV01 (sample SAMN08337232, study PRJNA429181) | Bioreactor metagenome, whole genome shotgun sequencing project. | biome: cows' rumen and soil; feature: anaerobic; isolation source: anaerobic chemostat enrichment culture, galacturonate as sole carbon... | reverse complement strand
GGAATTATTTGATTATGTGAATTGGTTTAACAAGCACCGGCTTCACGGAACATTAGGCTATCTAACTCCTGTTCAGTTTCGGCTAAAAGCCCTTAATAATGTTGTCTAATTTACTGTTGACAATCCACGATTTACCGCAGAGGAAGCAGAGGGTACGATGAGTACGCAGAGGGTGACGAAAAGCCCCCTTCTCATAACCACGTAATCCTCTGCGCGTTCCCTCCGTTCCCTCTGCGTATTTTGCGGGTTCAGTTCTCTTTCGTACCATGTCACTGCGAGGAACGAAGCAGTCTTCCCGCCCCCCCCTGCCGGAAGCGCCGGCGTGGAGAAGATTGCCGCGCTGCGCTCGCAATGACAGGCGGGGATGGTCGAGCCGCGGAGTAGGCAGAGTGACCGGAGAGGACGGTTTATTGAACCGTCAAAACGCAACAGGTGCCGCGCGCCGTACTCTTTGGCGGCGCACACAGTGCGCATAGCGTTTTGGCGGTTTAAGAAACGTTCAAATCCTGTAATCCTCTGCGGTTCCCTTCCCTGCCCGGCACACCGGCTTCTCAACGATACTGCCAGTGACAGAGCGTTTTTTCCAGCCAGTCAATCAAGAGGAACAAAGCCAGCCCGATTCCGCTTAACACCATAATGCCCGCATACATCTCTAGATAGTTTACCCGCATCCAAGCGTCCATAATAAAAAAACCCATTCCATAGGTTGTGCCGAAGGTTTCGGTAAAGAACAAGACCGATATCGCGGTAGCCATGGCAATCCGCAGCGAGGTCAGAAATGGGGGCAGTGCCGCCGGGATGAGGATTTCCCGTAAAATATCAATACACCCGGCGCCGAGTGAGTATAACGGATAATAGGCTTCTTTCGGAATGCTCCTTACTCCGTCCCGCACGCTGATGACCAATTGGAACACGACAATCAGAAAGATCATCAGTATTTTCGCCGGTTCACCCAGGCCGAACAGCATCATGACAACCGGCAGCAGAGCGATTTTGGGAACCGGATAGCTCAGATACACCAAGGGGGATAGCGCCCTGTCGGCACGCGGAAAATAGCCCATGCACAGGCCCAGCGGAATACCGGCCAGCATTGCCAGGAGCACTCCTGCCAGGATCCGGTACAGGCTGTAGGCACTGTGAATGGCAATATGGGACCAGAAGATTTGTGATAAATGGATCAGAACAGCCACCGGCTGCGGTATGATCGCCGACTGCAGGATACCGGCGATACACTGCCAGAGGCCAAGCAGCAATAGTGCTCCATACAGGCAGGCACGGGCTGGGTTAGTGTGCTTCATGCCGGCTGCTCTCTTTCAGTTTTTGCCGCAGCGTCAGACATAACGCCGGGAAATCCGGGTGAGACCAGATGTTTTCTGCCCCGAACAGGGGATTCAGGATACGATAACTGACCGTTCCGGGGGCTTTACTGAGAACGACGATCTGGCGGCCCAAATAAAGCGCTTCTTCCACCTGATGCGTAACCAGCACGGTTGTCACCGGCCGCTTCTGCCAGGCGGCCAGAAAAACGGCCTGGATTTCTTCGCGGGTAATCGCGTCCAAAGCGGAAAATGGCTCATCCATTAACAGCAAATCAGGCATGAGCAGAAATGCGCGGGCCAGGGAAACCCGCTGCTGCTGCCCGCCGCTTAATTCGCCGGGATAGCGGTTTTCCAGCCCGTGCAAGTCCAATTGCCGCAGTAAGCCGGCTGCTATATCCGCTCTGTCTGCCGCCGCCCGCTTGATTTTCACACCGAGCAGGATGTTTTGCCAAACCGTTTTCCAGGGCAGCAGGCCGTAATTTTGCGGAATAAAGCCGATCCGCTGGCGGCGGGGCGCAACCGACTGGCCATTAATGGCCACCCTGCCGCCAAAGTCGGTGATAATGCCTGCCAACACCTTCAGCAAAGTTGATTTGCCGCAGCCGGAGGGGCCGATAATGGCGCAGGTCTCCCGGTCGGCTAAGTCCAGTGAAATTTGCCGCAAGGCTTCCGCTTCCTGCCTGCCGGGTAATCTGTAGCGTACAGTCAACTGGCTGATTCTGATCATCGGCTACCTGACAAAACGGGTATCGACCAGTTCCTGATAGCTGTAGGTTTGCTTAATTAATTGCCTGGCTTGCAGCCATTGCATGGCTCTGGTGATCTCTTGCGGGTCGGGCGCCGCAGCCTTGGTATATATCGGCATGACGATATTTCCTTTTACCGCCGGCGGAAAACCGCCCTTTTCGATGATCAGATCGATATAGCTTGCTGCCGGTTCGCGGGTCAGATAGTCAACCGCCTGATTATAGGCCTGATACATGGCTTGAATTTCCCGGCTTTTTTCCCGGATGGCGGCAGAGGTGAATACCAGGACACCGGGATTGATCTGTAAGCTGTCTGAGCTGTCGATCAGAATGGCCCCCTTCTGGACAGCCATCGCAGCGAGCGGCTCGGGCAGCGTGGCGGCAGAGATTTTGCCGCTGTTGAGCAGCTCCAGCCGCGCCGGTATCTGCGAAATAATGACTTTATCGATGTCGCTTGGCTGCAGCCCCGCTGTCGCCAGCATCGTATCTGTCAAATATTCAATCAGCGTGTTCTTGGATATGCCGACAGACTGAGCCCGCAGGTCTGTTATCGAGACGGCGCCGGTGCCCGGATGGGCCAGCAGCTTATAGCTGCCATTGGTTAGGGAGGTAATGACTGTGTTAAAGCCACCGTCTTTCGCAAAGGCAACAGCCAGTATATCAGACACTGCGCCGTCCAGATTCGCGCTTTGCAGCGCGCTGTCCCGTTCCAGCGCGCTCTTAAACGGTTGCAGTTTGACCGTCAGGCCCTGCTCGCGAAAAAAGCCTTTTTCCTGGGCAATGATGAAGGGGACGGAGTCTACATCAGGCAGAACTCCCAGTGTCAGCGTCCGTTGCCGCGGTTTTTGTCCGGTTTCACTGCTGCCATGCAGTGAGCAGGCGCTTGTCGCAACCAGTATGATCAGCATCAGCCAAATAATCAGTTGTTTTTTCATGCCCAATCTCCTCCGCAGTATTGTCTATAGTATTGTATTATGAAGGTTCACCGGCGAATAACCCTGTTTGCAACAAAAGAATCTGGAAAAAATTTCTTAAACGGCTAAAGATTAGGCGCGAAAATAACGATACTATAGATGAAGCGACTTTGTCAGGAGGTTGAATGATATGATCCGTAAAATAACGCCGATTCCGCCAATCTCCCTTACTAGCCGCAATCCCCAGCTGTCCCAGGACAGACGCAAGAAGAAAGAGCAAGCTGACACGGATGCCAAGTTTAAACCGATTGAGCCGGTTAAACAAGATAAACATACCCGGGATGCATAGTTAGCAGCAGAGCGGATCCGGGCAGGCGGACGCGGCGGCGGTGTCCTCCTGTTCTGTTTTCGGCCGTTGTTTAGGCTGTTTATGAAGAATAGGACCGGAATACAGGATTCCTGTGACGTATTACCCAGGCTGTCCTAAAGGAAATTGCAATAAAATGTAGAAACAACAAAGAAAGAAGTTTTCATAATACTGTGTGATTATTGAACATGGAGGTGGCAAGACTGTGAACCACCGCACTCTGCAGAACGATAAACTGATAGCAGGCATGATTGTTTCACAGCCGGTTCTTTCTGACAGCGGGACAATTCTGTTGGAACAGGGGACGATGCTGACTAACGAGATCATCCGCAACTTACGTTCCTGGAATGTTGCCAGTGTGAATGTAGTTATGCCGAAGCGGCCGGGTAAGCCGGTTCTGGAAGAGGTGTATACCGAGACCTTATCGATTATCAGCCAAACGTTTGAGAAGGTAAAGCTGTTCCGTGAGGTTCCGGTTGACGAATGTAAGGATTTAGTGAGCAACTATATCGAAATTACGGTCAATATTCCGGGCGTGGTAGAGAACCTGCATCAGGTCAAAGAGCACAGCGAGTATATTTACCGGCATTCTTTGAATGTAGCGATCATTGCCGGGCTGCTGGGCAAGTGGCTGGGGCTTGAGGGACAGGCGCTGCAGGATTTGATGCTGGCCGGTTTGCTGCATGATGTGGGAAAAGCCTTTATCCCGAAGGATATTTTGGATAAGCCGGGTGAATTAACCGAGGATGAACAAGGCATCCTGCGGATGCATTCCATGCATGGGTATCAGTTGGTTGCCAATTCAGAGGATATTTCGCCTGACGTCAAGCTGGCTATTTTACAGCATCATGAGCGCAATGACGGCAGCGGCTATCCGTTGGGCCTGCAATACCAGCAAATTAATGAATTTGGCAAGATCATTGCCATTGCCAATCTATATGCGACTTTGATCAGTGAACAGCCGTCGCGTCGGAAGCTGCCGCCGTTTGCGGCCATGGAAGCCATGCTGGATGAAATGTACGGCAAGCTTGATCCGAAGATTTGCCTGACACTGGTTTCGAGTCTGAGTCAGCACTTTGTCGGTTCGGTGGTAGAGCTGAGTGATGGCAGCATCGCCAGGGTCATCCTGCTCAATGACGCATTTATTTCCCGGCCGATAGTTCAGTTAGCCGACGGCACGACCATCGATCTGGAGCAAAGACGGGATCTGACGATTGTCGCCATGCGCCCTGATAAACAGTAGCCGGAACAATAAAAAGAGCCGCAATCGCATCGCGATTGCGGCTCTTTTGCCATTACAATAGGTTTAGAAGGAGTAGACGGTTTCAATATATGCAGTACGGGTTTTCTCCCCGCTGCTGATAGTTTTAGCCCATTCATGGCTCAGCTCCAGGCCCCATCTGTCGGACAGAGTCTTCGCCCACACCAATTCTACGCCCTTGCTGTCCGGATCATATGTAGCCAGGCCGCCAACAACTCCGTTTTCCTTGAAGTTGCGGTACGTGAGGCTGAGGGTGTCGGTATCGGACAGAGTATAGGTAGCGTCAGCGATGATACCGGAATTGTTGTTGTCTGCCGAGGACTTCAGCCCGGCCAAAGAGAACTCCCATTTATTTACGGTAGTTGACAGACCCAAGCCGTAAACCGAACCAGGCACTGCTGCTGCCGCCGCATCCCGGACATGCAGGTATTCGCCGCTGACTGTGACATCGCCAAACGCCTTGCCCAGCGTCATGCCAAGAACAGTTTTGTCTTTGCCATCAGCAAAGCGGTCTTCTTTAGCGCCATTTGTTCCATCGACCCGGCCTGCAATCAAGCTCAGCGTGCGGTAGTCGTTTTCACTGGACCAGCTTGCTCCACGGAACATTTCTTTGCGGCCTACCTCAGTCAAATCGACAAGGCTGGCGAGAGTACCGAATTCAACCGCCTGGGAGCCAAGGTTGAATGTACCGGCGTCTGTTTTGTGAACCAATCCGTATTGGTCAAGTTCATGGATAGAGTTTGTGTCGTCATCGCCGCTGAAATTCCGGTAAGCAAACCGGGTGTATAAGGAGAACTTTTCTGACAGAGGCTGGTTGAAATCAAGCGTAAAGGTCTGTTCGCCAACATGGTAGGTGTCGTCGCCGACCACTTTGACTCTTTCAAAGTGGAGTGTTGCTTCACCGGAAACGGAGAGCTTGTTATCTTCCGGTTCGGCGGCCAGTCCGGTGGTGGCAGACAGGGTAAGCATAAGTGCGGCCAATGTGGATACGGTGGTTTTTTTCATACAGTAGTATACCCCCTATTAATTTTTATCTGATGGCCAAGCCGCTCTAAGAGATGAAGGCTCCCCGCCGGCTTGGCCCCTGGATAAGTGCGGCTAAGTTCCAGATGGGGGTTAACCCCCATCTGAAGTTACTTTGGAGGATCGATTTTGCTTAAAGAGCAGGTTGCCTAATAACCCATCATACCGCCGATGATGCGGACCAGGAAGCTGAATACCCAGGCGACAGCCAGTGTATACGCCATTGAGAACAGCGGCCATTTCCAGGAGTTAGTTTCGCGGCGGATAACGGCGACAACGGCCAGGCACGGGGTGTACAGCAGGACAAACACCATCAGTGTATAGGCCACCAGCGGGCTGAAAACAGGATCTGCGATCAGGGCTTCCCGCAGGGCGGCTGAGGTTTCATCCGCTTCTCCCATGCTGTAGATGGTTCCCAGCGTGCTGACCAGGACTTCCTTGGCGGCAAAGCCGGCAAACAGGCCGATGCTGATTTTCCAGTCAAAGCCGAGCGGCTTGAACAACGGCGCGATTGCGTGACCGAGCCGGCCTGCGTAGCTGCCGACAAGCTTTTCAGCGGCTTGCTCATTCTCCAGCGCTTCTGTTGCTTCGTCTGCTTCACCCTGCAGCTCCTGATAACGCTCTGCCAGGGTAAACAGCGGTTCATTTTCTGCCTTCAACGCATCAAGCTGCTGGTCCTTGCTCGCCTGTGCGGCGGCAAATTCCGGGCTGTCCTCTTCAAGTTCAAGCTCTTCGATTTTGCCTTCGAACTCTTCCTCAATCGCCTGCATTTTTTCCAGCAGAGCGCTGAACGCCTCATGCGCTTCCACGCTTTCCGTCTGGAGAGCAGGCAGGATTTCTGTTGCGGTTTGTTCCTCAAACTGGGTTTGCACGTTGGTGATCAGGGTATCATAATCCTTACTATATTCGATATCGCTGGGATAATTGGTCAGGAACCAGATGCCGATCGATACAGCAAGAATAATTGTACCGGCTTTTTTCAGATACAGCACGCCGCGTTCCCACATTTGGAGCAGCACACTGCGCAGAGTCGGTACATGATATGGCGGCAGCTCCATGACAAACGGTTCTACCGCGCCCTTAAAGAAGAAGCTGCGGAATATGCGGGCCATAATGACGGCTACCGCGATGCCGAATACATAAATGGAGAACAGCACTGTGCCGGCCGATTCCTTGCTGAAAAAGGCGGAAATCAAAATCGTGTACACAGGCAAACGGGCGCTGCAGCTCATAAACGGGGTGACCAGGATGGTGACCAGGCGGTCCCGCGGGTTCTCGAGCGTTCGTGTCGCCATGACGGCGGGAACGGAACAGCCGAAGCCGATCAGCATGGGGATAAAGGATTTGCCATGCAAGCCGACGGAGCGCAGCACTCTGTCCATGACAAAGGCGGCTCTGGCCATGTAGCCGCTGCCCTCGAGCAGGGCGATACCAAAAAATAAAAGCAGAATTTGCGGCAAGAAGACAACCACACCGCCGACGCCACCGATAATGCCGTCAACCAGCAAGGAGCGCAAGTCCCCTTCCGGCAGGCTGGCGCCTACCCACTCACCCAGCATGGCTGTTCCGTCTTCCAGCCAGCCCATCGGTGCGTCAGCTACAGTAAATACAAAGTTAAACAGGAGCCACATGAGTGCAAAGAAAATCGGTAATCCCAATACCCGGTTGGTTAAGATCTTATCAATTTTGTCAGACGTCGTTTGCTCCTGGCCTGGCTGTACAGTAAGAATCCGGCTCAGTACTTCACTGACAAACTGGTAACGGCGGTTTGCAATGGTGAGTTCCGGGTCTTCCTCATTCTGAGACTGGAGCTGCTGGCGCAGTGTGCCTGCTATGCTGATGATCGCCTGGCCGGAGTCGGTGCCGCGCACCATGCGCACAACCTCTGCGTCGTTTTCCAGCAGTTTAATGGCCAGCCAGCGAACCGGGAAGCTCAGTGCGTGCTGGATCTTGGTAAGTTCCTGACTGAGTTGCTCGATAGCCGGTTCGAGATTGCCATAGTCGATCCGTTTTACCGGGCGAACCTGGCCGGCTGAAGCGGCGCAGGTGGCAAGGATTTCTTTTGTACTGGTATTGCGGCTGCCGATTGTCCGGACAACCGGTGAGCCGAAGATTTCCGACAGTGCGTTGTCATTAATCGCATACCCGCGCCCATCGGCAATATCCATCATGTTGAGGACCAGTACGGTTGGCCGCTCCAACTCAAGCAGCTGGGTGGTGAGGTACAGGTTACGCTCCAGGTTGGACGCATCAATGATATTGGCTACGATATCCGGTTTATCTTCAACAATAAACCGTCTGGCGACAACTTCATCCTCCGAATAAGCTGTCAGACTGTATGTACCGGGTAAATCGACGATGAGAAAGTCGGTTTTGTCGTAGCGGGCAGCCCCTTCGCGCTTTTCTACCGTTACGCCAGGGTAGTTGCCAACGTGTTGGTTGGAACCGGTTAAGTTATTAAAGACAGTCGTTTTACCCGAGTTCGGGTTGCCTGCCAAGGCGACTGTCCAACGTTGCGCGTTCTTCATGTTGTCCCTCCGTTTAGCCCATTCGCTTTACTCGTTTACTGCACTCTGCAATTCGATAAGATCGGCTTCCGCCTTGCGCAGCGAGAGGTTAAAGCCTTTTACCTTGATCTCCACGGGATCACCCAAGGGTGCGGACTTTACCATTTCCACCTGTGTGCCGCAAACTACCCCCATATCGATAATCCGCCGCTGAATCGATCCGCTGCCTCTCACTCTGGCAACAATGCCTGTTTCACCGGGAGCCAGCTGTCTCAATGTTGCTTGCATTTTTTGTACCCCCTTAACCTTTTTTTGATAAGAAAATGATAGTCATTATCAATTAATAAGAATAAAAAATAGCTATCATTAGCTGAAAAATAAATATGAGAACGATTATCATTGTTATTTTAGCTCCATCCAGATATCCTGTCAAGAAAAATGATGCGGATTATCCATGCAGGATTTTCATGCCGGTTACGAGAAATGCAATGTAATAACAATGGCGATTGTACGAGATTGATAGGCAGGTATATTTAATGAAGTTATTGATCGTTGATGATGACAGGCTGACCCGAACAAGTCTTATTGATTTGTCCCGGCAGTGGGGTTATGATGTCCAGGTTGCCGCAGGAGCGGCAGAAGCCTGGAATACGCTTTTGCTGCTTACGGAGCCGGTTATTGTGTTATTGGACTGGATTATGCCCGAAATGGACGGCATTGAGCTTTGCAAAAAAATAAAAAAGGCCAAAGATGCGGGTGATACATATATTGTCATGCTGACCGCCAAAGACCGTGTTGAGGATGTGGTGACAGGCTTCCTGGCGGGAGCGGACGATTTCCTGAGAAAGCCGGTTGATGAACGGGAGCTTAGGAGCCGGCTGCATGCCGGCGGTCGGATTTTGCGTTATCAACATACGTTAAGGCAGCGCAATGCGGAATTGCAGAGCGCAAAGCAGGCTATGGAAGCTGTGATGGAGGAGCTTGAGACGGCTAACGAGAAATTACGGGCCTTGTCTCTGCGGGATGGACTGACCGGGCTTGCCAACCGCCGCAGCCTGGAAGAGTTTCTGGATAAAGAGTGGCGGTTTGCGCTGCGCGAAGGTCTTCCGCTCACAGTGATTATGCTGGATGTGGATTGGTTTAAGCTGTACAACGATACTTGTGGACATCAGGCGGGAGATGCCTGCCTGCAGCGAGTGGCTGATGTCCTGGTTGCATCGGTAAACCGTGGCGGCGATCTGGTTGTGCGCTACGGTGGCGAGGAGTTCGTGATTATCCTAAGGAAAACAGATGAACGCGGCGGACAGGCGATTGCTGAAAGGATCCGGCTGGCGGTTGAGCAGCTGGGCATCAGCCATCCGTCCTCTGTGACTTCTCCATCGGTTACGATTAGCCTGGGGATATCGACGGCAACGCCGCAGCCGGGAGGAACCTACTGGCAATTGATTGACACCGCCGATAAAGCGTTGTATCAGGCAAAAAAACAAGGCCGGAATTGCTGGGTCTGTGCCGCTTGTCTGAAATGATCCAGGGGCTGTGGCCAGCATCGCGCCAATGCCAATTCGCGGCACTCCCGACAGATAATCGGTAGAGGGGAATAGAAATTGGTGGCGCACATTGTGCGCCACCAATTTTCGCTCTCTCAATATTTAGAGACTTTATCGTACAGTAACCCAAAAGTCGATCGCCCGATCTGTTTCGGTAGAGTTTGGAATGATTTGCAGCTTGCCTTTGCCGGGAGCTTTGGCTCTAAAGACCGCTTTGCCGGGGCTGGACTGCACCTGCTCCATCACGTCACTGAAAAAGTATTCGCCGCTGGATACAAAGCGGGTTCGTTTGGTCAGGCCGGGAGCGGGCTCCAGGATCAGCGTCTGGCCTTTTTGCAAGGTAATGTGATTGTCGGATACCCTGACCTTGCCGTTGTCATTATAATTGTAGGTAACCTTAACTGATCCGGCAGTTGGCTGGCTGACCGGCGGATTGTTCGGCTGCGGGTCAATCGGCCTGACCTCAGAACAACCGGCTAATAATAGCGTAAACGTAAATAGTAAAACTATGGCAAGCAAAGCAGTGCGTTGGTTGCGTATTTTCATATCAACAGCCTCCTAACAGTAATGCAACAGCGTGTACACTGTTCAAGTAGTTAAACGCCGCCTGTCCGCAAAGGTAACGCGACAGGGATTGGTAATTAATGAAAATGCCGGGAGGGATACAAGATGCAAACAGCAGCCGTGTTGGCGATCGATGGCGGCGGTACGTCCTGCCGGGCCTTGTTATGTGATGCGGCAGGTTCTGTACTGGGTTATGCACAGGAAGGGCCGGTCAACTATCATAGTACAGATACCCATACCGTCAGAGCAACGCTTGGCCGCTTGCTGCGGCTGCTGCCGGACCGGCCGGCGGCAGTCGGCGCGGCGGTATTTGGCTTTGCCGGTCTCGATACGGCCGGAGACCGGGACGTACTAAGCGCGCTGGCGGATACGGTGCTCCGCGATGCGGGGATCAGAGCCGGAACGCTGCTGGTAGAGAATGACGGCATGCTGACCTTACTCGGTACGGCCGGCGCGGCAGATGGTTTGCTGCTGATTGCCGGTACCGGCTCTATCGCCTGCGGCATTACCCGTGACGGACGCAGAGCGAGGGTCGGCGGCTGGGGAAGCCGTGTCGGTGATGAAGGCAGCGGTTATGCTATCGGTATCAGTGCCTTGCGGCATGTTTTGCGGGCGACGGACGGCAGAGAAAAGCCGTCCGGCATTAGCACCGCGATACTGCAGGAAAAAGGGATAGCTGATGTCGAACAACTGATTAACTGGCTGTACAGTCCGGCGTTTTCGGTTCAGGCGGTGGCTGCCCTGGCACCGGTCATTTTTGCTTTGGCCGAACGCGGGGATTGGCAAGCTGAACGGATTATCCGGCAGGCGCTGGAAGAACTAGCCCTGATGGCTGCGACTGTCATTAATACCCTGGTTCTTAGTGATACCTGCCTGCAGGTTATACTGGCAGGCGGTGTTTTGCAGAACAATCCCCGCCTGAGAGAGCAGTTGGCTCAGTCTGTTCAGAATCTGGCGCCGTACGCGCAGTTTGCGCCTGCCGCTCCGCCGGTTATCGGCGGTGCGCTGTGGGGACTTCGCGCCGCTGGCATAGAAAATCCGGCTGTGCTGCAACGCATCCGGGCAACACATTTGTAGGCGCGTTCTTTGCCCGCCAAAGGAGGTTTATGAGTGGAGCCTGTACAACGCCCTCTTGGTTCTCACAACGGGAGACTGCTTATAATCTTCCTGCTGGGAGCTGTCTGTCTGTTTTCGACCGCCATTTGGCTGCAGCGGAGCCTGCAGCCGCAGCCTGTCCCGATGACAGCCAATGAGATCGATAACCGGTTGATGGAGAGCGGGAAGGAAGAGTTTGTCCAACTGCCGGCGTCAAGCCCGGCAAACCGGAAGCTGTTTGAAGCGCAGGAAGCGCTTGCAGCCCGCCAGCCGGACAGGGCTATCCAAATAACCAATGAAATCCTGGCTGTTGACGGGCAGAATGTAGCCGCCTATATGGTGCGAGTCCGCTCTTACTTCGGAATCGGCAGTCTGGATAAAGCGGCTGAAGCGCTTGCTGAAGCGATCCGGCTGCAGCCGGATTTACCGGAAGCGTATCTATACCGCGGTCACCTGCATAAAGCCGACAAACGCTATGAGCAGGCGATGGCCGACTATGACCGTGCGCTGTCAATCAATCCGGAATTGGCGGCAGCCTATTATCACCGGGGGGATGTCAGTCTGATCACCGGGGAATTTGCTGTTGCGCTGGCAGATTTTTCGGTGGCGATTGCGAAACAGAGCAGTATACGCAATCCCATGCCAACCCCTTATTTTAAGCGCGGATATTTGTTGTATTTGCAGCAAGACTATAAAGCGGCGGTCCGGGATCTCAGCCGGGCGATTGAACTCGCGCCGTCTATGTATGAAGCCTATCTCTACCGGGCCAATGCCTTAGCCGCCTTGCGGCGGCATGATCCGGCCATCCGTGATTACAATCATGTGCTGGAACTGAAGCCGGATCTGGCGCTTGCCTTTTACGGACGGGCGCTGGTGTGGCGGGAAATCGGCGAAACAGAAAAAGCCGAAGCCGACTTCCGCAAAGCAGAGAAACTGGGTATCAAACGGCTGTAAATCGCGGGAGGCCGCCCGTTGCCAATTAGGCGAAACGCAATAAACCGAGCAATATTAACATCGTTCCCGGCAAAAACGGAAACCGCTTTTTCCATTCGTCAGAAACCAGGCGGTCGGAGAGCAGCACACCGCCGCCAATACAAAGGACATGAATCGCGCCCACGATGAACGGAGTGTATAGCGGCAGCGGTCCGGCCAAGGCGGCCGCAAAGGTGCCGACCGCGCCGTCAGCGCCGACTGCCAGCCCTAAGAATACCGCTTCTAATGGGCTGATTACCCCTAACCGGTCAACATCGGCCGATTCCGGCTTTGCCATGATACTAATGACCAGACGGCCGACCGAAAAGGTCAGCTTGCCGACAGTGACCTCCCCTTCCACCTCATAGGCGGGGACATCTTTGGTTAAATATTGCTGAAAGATATTCCACGCGCCCAGGAGAACCAGCAGGATGCCGCCCAGTATCATTGCCAGAAAGGTATCAATATATCGTCCCAGTATTGCCGCCGCACCCATCGCCAGCGCGGAGGCTGTCGTTGTAACGGCGCCGACAATCAGGAACGAGCTAAAAGGAATGCGGATGCTGCGCAGTCCGTATGCTACGCCGGCCATGAGGCCGTCAATGCTGACAGCCAGCCCCAGCAGCAGTACATAAAAGAAATTCAAGGCATTCATCTCCTTCGGAAAAAGTATATTCTCCGCATTACTATATGGCGCAGTCAACTGTTTGCTCACCTGCCTGCTGTATTCTGCCTGGTGAAAAAGCAGGAATTTTTGACTAACAGGGTGAATACTATCCAAGTTAACTATTACTATATTATTTTAAGAGGAAAACCAGTTAAGTGAAAAAAGAACAAAAAACCACTGCTGTGCCCAGACCACGCTCGCGGCTTGCCGATAAGCTGCTGGCCTGGTATGATGCCTGCGGCAGAGAACTTTCCTGGCGTCAGGAGCCTAGCCTGTATAAGGTCTGGGTTTCTGAAATCATGCTGCAGCAAACCCGGGTCGAAGCCGTCGAACCTTACTATCAGCGGTTCCTTGGCCGCTTTCCTGATATGAGGGCATTGGCTGATGCCCCGGAAGAGGATGTCTTGCACGCGTGGCAGGGACTTGGCTATTATAGCCGTGCCCGCAACCTGCAGACAGGGGTCAGAGAAGCGCTGGAACGCTATGGCGGAACGCTGCCGCCGACCCGCAAGGAAGTAGAAAGCTTAACCGGCGTGGGCAGTTACACTGCCGGTGCGCTGCTGAGCATTGTTTATGGACAGGCCGAGCCTGCCGTTGACGGCAATGTGCTTAGAGTATTCAGCCGATTATTCTGTCTGAAGGAACTGGTCACCTCGGCCAAGGGAAAACAAGCGGTGACCGATAAGGTGCGGGAAGTGATTCCCGCTGACCGGCCGGGTGACTTCAACCAGGCGATTATGGATTTGGGTTCGGCGGTTTGCGGCCGGGTGCCGCGCTGTCAGCTCTGTCCGCTGCTGGACGAATGCCTTGCTTACCGGGAGGGCTGTCAGGCAGAGTTGCCGTATAAAGCCAAAAAGAATCAGCCGCGCCCGGTTCAGATAGCGGTTGGTATCGTGACAAATCATGCACAGCAGGTGTTTGTGCGCAAACGGCCCAAGACCGGCCTGCTGGCCGGCATGTGGGAATTTCCGACGCTGGAGGCGGCGGATGATCAGGCGGCCGCTTTAACCGCTTGCTTTGCCGGCAGCGGACAAGCCGTGTCCGGGTTAGTCCCGTGGCGCAGCCTGCAGCATGTATTCAGCCACCGGGCGTGGAACCTGCAGGTTTACCGGGGCACCGGTGAGGGAGCAGACTGCGAGCGCCGCGAGGACGGCTGCTGGTTGGCGTTAGCCGATCTGGCCGCCATACCCTTGGGAAGGCCGCACCAAATCATGGCAGACTGGCTGGCAGAGGCAGCGTTGTTTTAATGGAATGCTGGTGCTGTGGTCAGGCAGCTATGGAAATGTAAATCAGTGGATAGACTATGGATAATGATGCCTGAGGTGAGAAAATGGATTTTGGTCTAGGGAAAGTTTTGCCGATTCGTATTGACGAAGAAATGAAAAACTCGTATATCGATTATGCCATGAGCGTTATCGTTATGCGGGCCTTGCCTGATGTCCGGGATGGCTTGAAGCCGGTACATCGGCGGATTCTTTATGCGATGCATGAAGCCGGGATGGCTTCCAATAAACCGTATAAAAAATCAGCCCGTATTGTCGGTGAAGTTCTCGGTAAGTACCATCCCCACGGCGACAGCTCGGTCTATGACGCGATTGTGCGCTTGGCACAGGATTTTTCTACCCGTTACCTGATGGTAGACGGGCACGGCAACTTTGGTTCGGTTGACGGTGACTCGGCGGCTGCTATGCGGTATACGGAAGTCCGCATGTCGCGCATTGCTGAAGAAATGCTGGAAGACATTGAAAAGGATACGGTAGACTTTGCGCCCAACTATGACGAGTCGCTGAAAGAGCCCACCGTACTGCCTGCCAAGATCCCCAATCTGCTGGTAAACGGCTCATCAGGCATTGCTGTCGGCATGGCGACCAACATCCCGCCACACAATCTGGGTGAGGTAGTCGACGCGCTGGTTGCCATGATCGAGAACCCTGACATCACTATCCCTGAATTAATGCAGCATATCAAAGGACCGGATTTCCCGACCGGCGCCCTGATTCTCGGGCGTGAGGGCATCCGGCAGGCCTATACCACCGGTCGCGGTTCTGTGCGGATGCGTGCGCAAGCCCGTATTGAGCGCATGTCTAACGGAAAAACCCGGATCCTTGTCACTGAAATTCCCTATCAGGTCAATAAAGCCAGATTGATTGAGAAGATCGCCGAGCTGGTGCGCGAAAAGGTCATTGACGGCATTACCGACCTGCGCGATGAAAGCGACCGTACCGGGATGCGTATTGTCATCGAGCTGAGACGCGACGCTAACGGTGATGTGCTGCTCAACCAATTATATAAGCATACCCAACTGCAGGAGACCTTTGGCGTCAATATGCTGGCCCTGGTCAACGGGCGGCCGCAGGTCCTTAACCTCCAGCAGGTGCTGTACTATTATCTGGAGCATCAAAAGGAAGTTGTCGTTCGCCGGACCCGTTTTGAACTGGCAAAAGCGAAAGCGAGAGCACATATTTTAGAAGGCTTGAAGGTGGCGCTGGATCATCTCGACGCAGTCATTCGCACGATCCGGCAGTCGCAGACAGCCGATATTGCCCGCAGCGCATTGATGGAAACCTTCTCGCTCAGCGAAAAACAGGCACAGGCGATTCTCGATATGCGCCTGCAGCGCCTGACCGGCCTGGAGCGCGAAAAGATTGAGCAAGAGTACAAAGACGTACTGGAGACGATCGAGTGGCTGGAGGCTGTTTTGGCAGACGGAGATAAAGTGCTGCAACTGATCAAAGACGAGCTGCTTGACGTCAAAAAACGGTTTGCCGATGAGCGGCGCACCGTGATTACCAGTGATGTATCGAAATTGGACATTGAAGACCTCATTGCCCAGGAAGACATCATTATCACCATTACTCACAACGGCTATGTCAAACGCCTGTCTGCCGACACCTATCGCAGCCAGAAACGCGGCGGCCGGGGTGTAACCGGTATGGGGACAAAGGAAGAAGATTTTGTTGAGCACCTCTTTGTGGCAACAACTCACCATAACATCCTGTTCTTTACGAACCGTGGCCGGGTATACCGCCTGAAGGGCTATGAACTGCCTGAGGCGGGGCGTGCAGCCAGAGGCACAGCGATTATTAACCTCCTGCCGTTGGAAAACAAGGAACTGATTACAGCCGTTATTCCGTTGAAGGAATTTACGCCTAACCGGTATTTGTTTATGGCCACGAAAAAGGGTGTCGTCAAAAAGACCGAGCTGATGGAGTTCGATACCGAGCGGAAGGTCGGCCTGATTGCGATTTCGCTGGACGAAGATGATGATCTCATCGGCGTGCGCCTGACCGGCGGCGACCAGAACATCATCCTCGGCACAGAACAGGGGATGGCGATCAGCTTTAAAGAGCAAGCCGTCCGCAGCATGGGCAGAACCGCCCGCGGCGTTCGCGGCATTGAGTTGTCGGATGACGACGTGGTTATCGGTATGGAAACCGTCGCCAGAGACGCTGAGGTGCTTACCGTAACCGCCGAAGGCTATGGCAAACGGACTCCGGTAGGGGAATACAAGCTGCAGAACCGGGCCGGCAAAGGCTTGATCAATCATAAGATTACGGAAAAAACCGGCCTGGTTGTCGGGATTAAAGTCGTTAAGCCGGGTCAGGAGCTGATGTTGATTTCCGGTGAAGGGATCATCATTCGCATGGAAGTTGACGAAATCTCCGTGGTTGGCCGCAACACCCAGGGTGTACGGCTGATGCGGATTGCTGAAAATGACAAAGTGGTAGCGCTGGCGGCGGTAGAGAAGAAGTCGGATACCGAGTGACGCAATACCAATAGAGCGAAGGTTAAGAGAACCGCAGAGAATCCTCTACATGGGATTCTCTGCGGTTCTTTACTTTTTTATATACTTTAATGAATAGAGTTGTCATTTTGCGATAAACTATACCTTGCGATACCTTGTCGCGGGGACAAGACCCTCTGTGCATTCAACGTTCCCTCGGCGTACTCTGCGGTAAGACGCTCCCTTGTGCCCAATTACTCTGCCGACATATTACTTAGTCGTTGACAAGCTCCTGCGGGTATGGTATATTAATATTCCCAGCAGGGGTAAGCGATCTGCCCTGACAATCAAATCACGAAAAAAGTGAAAATGTTGGTTGACATAGTATGGTCCTTATGGTATATTTGATAAGTCGCCGCCAGCTGGTGGTGATGATAACCAAAGAAACCAAAAAATACATATTGACACAGCCTAAACCGCTGTGGTAATATATTCTGAGTGTCGCCGGTAACGGTGACCGGAAAGCTCCTTGAAAACTGAACAATGTAGGTAAGGAAAGAAAAGCCAGATGTGCGGGTCTTTCGCAAGAAAGACCACAAAACAATAGTTCCTTTTTTAGTATTTAAGAGCCATCAAGGTTCTTCAATAAAACTTTATTGGAGAGTTTGATCCTGGCTCAGGACGAACGCTGGCGGCGTGCCTAACACATGCAAGTCGAACGGGGAATAGCAATATTCCTAGTGGCGAACGGGTGAGTAACGCGTAGACAACCTGCCTTCTAGAC
>POVV01000736.1_pt1 | contig 17539 bp, 18 predicted proteins | sample 1560271 | NCBI WGS metagenome assembly POVV01 (sample SAMN08337232, study PRJNA429181) | Bioreactor metagenome, whole genome shotgun sequencing project. | biome: cows' rumen and soil; feature: anaerobic; isolation source: anaerobic chemostat enrichment culture, galacturonate as sole carbon... | reverse complement strand
ATTTCCGGGTATGGCTCCGACTCTGATCATCATGATTATCATGAGGATAGGAAGTATGCTGACCATTGGCTATGAAAGAGTTTTGCTTTTATACAATGCCAATATTTATGTGACAGCAGATGTGCTCTCCACCTTTGAACAAAGAATTGGTATTCTGTCAGGCAACTATGGAATCGGAGCTGCAGTCAGCCTGTTCAATTCCTTGATTGCGTTTGCACTGGTGATCGGTGCCAATACAATCAGCAAAAATATATCAGAAACATCCCTGTGGTAGATTAGAAAGGCGGAAATGATGGAGCGCTTAAACAGAAGTGAAAAGATATTTAAGGTGTTTTCCTATACGATGATTATCATCTTTGCATTGCTTGCCCTGTATCCGGTTTTGTACGCATTCAGCGTTTCAATCAGCGGAAAGGTAGCATATGAAAGCGGTCAGATTGTACTCCTGCCAAAGGAAGTGACATTTCAGGCCTATGATATGGTGCTGCACAACAAGGGCTTTTGGATTGCGTATACCAATACCCTGTTTTATACCGTGCTTGGTACTGCCTGGAGTATGGCGATTTCCATTACAGGTGCTTATGCATTGCAGAAAACAAAGCTGATGTTCAGACGGCAATGGAACTTTCTGCTGGTATTTACCATGTGGTTCAGTGCCGGGATGATTCCCCTGTATTTAAATTATAAGACAATGCACGTAGATAACCGGTGGGGAATGATTATAGCCTTCGGTGTCCAGGCATATAACATTATTCTTCTCAGAAATTATTTCAGCAGCATTCCAAAAGAAATAGAAGAAGCTGCAATCATGGATGGAGCCAATGAGTTTCAGATGCTTGGAAAAGTTTACATACCAATGTCCACTGCCAGCATTGCGACAGTAACCTTATTTTATGCCATTTCGAGATGGAATGGTTATTACTGGTCAAGGATGCTGCTGGCAAACCCCTATGAGCAGCCGCTGCAGGTATATCTGCGGCAGTTGATTGAAAATTATCAGAAACTATATGATGAGTCTCCGGTTAATCTTGCATATTCCGCAGACAGTCTGGCTTATGCCATTATTATATGTTCGATCATCCCGGTGTTAGTTATTTACCCGTATATTCAGAAGTACTTTTCAAAAGGTGTGAATATGGGGGGAGTAAAAGGATAAATGTTTTATTCGCCATAAAGGCAGAAGGAGGATTTTATGAGGAACAAAGTAGCAGGGGGTATCCTGTGTGCCGCGATACTTGCATCGGCATTGACCGGATGCGGTTCTTCCGTTGTGGATCAGGCATCAACAAGGGCAGCAGCAGAAACGCAACAGGAAACCAGTGAGGCAGCAGGTGATAAAACCAATTTAACAGAAACGGTGGAGCTGAAGTTTAATGTTGCCAATGGAAATAAGTCAAGAACCATGACTTATAATCAGGAGTCTCCATTGACCCTGCCGGATGGTACGGTAGTAACAGCCGGTATGCTTAAACCAATGTGGTCTTATATGGAAAAGGAATTAAACAGCAAGTTTACCGATGTGACGGTACAGGATGTGAAGGCCAGCGATATGATTCAGACAGAATCTACATCAAACTTTTCCGGAGCCAATATCTTTGGAGGCGAATCAATTGCGGAACGGCTTATGTTTTATGGAACCGAAGGAAAATTTGTAAATCTGACCGAAATGATGAAAACCGGCTATATGCCTAATTTCAAAGAATATTTATCAAAAAATCCTGACGTTAAGACTGCGATTACCGCTTATGACGGAAATATTTATCATGTGCCTTATATTGCGGAACTGAATCAGATCGCAAGGACCTTTGTTATCCGGGAATCATGGGTCACCGGGCTGTTGGATGCAGAAGGCGCATCCTATGATAAGAATCCCTTTGATGTGCATTATAACGGATTTTATGTGGAAAATAACCGCAGAACAGGGGAAAACGGGGGCACGGTTACTCCCAAAGAAGGAATCGATATTGTAAAGAAAACCGACCAGGATATTATTGAGATTCAGAATGCACTGGAAGTAAAAAATGGGGAAACCTTAACCAGGGCGTTGATTCAGTATATTAAAGACAACTACGATTACAGCAGTCCATCGGAATTATTCCTTGGGGAAAAGGCTGCCTATGACATTGATGAGATGATTGCGCTGATGCGCTGCATCAAAGCCAATCCGGCCCTGCTGACCAATGGGAAAGCTGATGTTGTATGGCCTCTTTTTGTGAGACAGTCCAACTACCGTGAGGATTTGCTTCGCTTATCTACATATTTTGACGGTGTGAAGGTCCATGGAGCAGACTCCTATACCGCAAGGTGGTATATTGATGAGAACGGGCATATCCAGTATTCCTATTCAGAAGAGGGCGTGTACAATGTCTTACAGTATTTATCCATGATGGAAGCGGAAGGACTGATCTATTCCGACGCTTATGATCTGACTGAAAAGACCAATTACCGCTCCACCTTATGGGGAACGGATGACGGAGAAGCCCCTTCCTTTGGTTTTATGACTTACGATTGGATTGCTTCGTCTACTTCTGACTCCTTAAATCCTGATACGGTTGTGATCCTGCCTCCGGTTGCCAAGGTGAATGGTGCATGGCAGTATTATCTGGATAACGGAAGAGCCATTAAGCCGGATGGCTGGGCAATTTCTGTAGCAGGTTCTACGGATGATCAGATCCACAGAGCATGTGCAGTTATGGATTACCTTTTTACAGAGGAAGGAAGCAGATTGCAGAATTATGGCTTACCTATGAATCTGGAGGAAGGAAAAGATTATGCAGGACCGGATGGATTAAAATATCCCTTATTCACCAGCTGGGTATATGAAACCTCAGGCAAAGTGGCAAAAGGAGATCTGTCTACGTTCTTAAGAGACTGGCTGGGCTGTCTGATCCCCATTGGATATCAGAAAGAAATCGGTTTTGAGTATCAGTATACTTCCGAGCGGGGATTTGAAGGCTGGGCGCTGCTGCAAAACTCCACGACCAACTTTGCAACTTATGCAGGAAAAGGAGTAAGCGGGGATAATCCAAATTATTATAAAATGGTTCCGCCGGTCTTTTCCCTGACTTCCAGACAGAAAGAAACGATTTCAGATACCACATCCCTTGATACAGAAGATATTGTAGAATTCATGTTTAATATCATCCGCTATCAGGCAAAAGGCAATGCGCCTCAGGGTGCGGTAGTAGCAAAAAGCTATGAAGAGTATGCGGCAGAATTTAAGAAACGGGGACTTGATATTTATGAAGAAACTTATCAGGCCGCCTATGATGTTATGAAATTGGATAAACAGTAGTTAAACCGGGGGAGGAGACTTTCTCCTCCCTTATAAAAAGGTGGGAGCTGATGATGCAGAAGTATTTTAAAACTCAAAGATTAGCAGCAGGAATATATACCGGGATCGTTATGATTGTATTCATCTATACTCTTTGCTTCATGACGGAGTATAAAGATTTGTTCGGGTTGAAATTAACACAGAATGATCAGATTTCTTTTTTCCATGATTACATCCTGCAGATATTTAATAAACAGATTTTTACCTTTGCGGTATTTGGAGTTCTGGTGATTTTACTGTCCTTTTTGCTGGAGATCTTCGGTAAAATACCGGATAAATTTGCTTTAATCATAATGGAGCTGTCACTTCTTCTTTGCTGCGCATGTTCCGCCTATGCCTTGTTTAATCTTCAGGCCATAGAAAGCTATTATGCCGGCCTGGATTTCCAGTATTTGCGGTTAGAAAGTGCAAGTGATTATAAGCCTCATTTTGCCACGTTCCGAATTGGATTGGGAATCTACATTTCCTATATTCTCTGCTGTGCTTTTTATATCGTTGCCATTGGCAGAAGCCATTTTAAATTCCAGAAGAATCAGAAAAAGAGGAGCACAAGGAATGGATAATCGGTTGCTTGAAAAAGAAAAAAAGGCATACGTGTCATTATATAAAAAGGATGTGCTGCCATATTCACTGATACTATGTGCCATATTGGCTGAACTCACTTATGATATCATGGTTTTGGATGTGATGCCTGTAAGTTACCTGATGGGAGTTACGGTAATGATTAATATTGTGATATTGTTTGTACTTTTTACCTGTGCCGTTAAGGTCAATATCTATCATAAAAATTGGGCTGCCATTGCTGTTTTTCTTGGTATCTACATGCTGGTAAGAATGTCTGTGCTGGTTCCCCTTGTGTTAAAGCCCTATGCCAGGCACATGGAGATCATGGCTGCAAATCTTTTGGGAGGACTCATGCTTCTTACGGCCGGCTTCATCAGTTTGAAGCATACCAACAGAAGACAGAGGCTTCAGGAACAGTTAAAGCAGACAGATGCCAGCTAGGATGAGGTGAAAAATATGGGAAAACTCCTGTTTAAAAATATAAGTAAAGCATATGCAAATGGATTTTGTGCGGTCAATAACTTCAATTTAGAGATTCAGGATGGAGAATTTATTGTTCTTGTGGGACCGTCAGGCTGTGGAAAGTCAACCATCCTGCGCATGATTGCCGGGCTGGAAAAGATATCTGACGGAGATCTGATTCTGGATGATAAGGTAATCAATAAATGTCCGCCGGTAGAACGGGATATTGCTGTGGTATTCCAGGATTATGCGCTATATGGCAATATGACGGTTTATGACAACGTTGGGATGAGCATGCGTGTCAGACATGAAAAAGACACGGTTATTTATGATAAGGTGCAGGAAGCTTCCGGTATATTAGGAATCGGAAGCCTGTTAAAACGTTTGCCGGGACAATTATCCGGGGGACAGAAACAGAGAGTGGCTCTGGCCAGATCCGTAGTAAGAAAGCCAAAGGTATTTCTTATGGATGAGCCGTTGTCGAACCTGGATGCAAAGCTGAGAACCAGTACAAGGGCTGAAATTGTAAAGCTCCAGAGGGAATTAAAGGTTACGACTGTTTATGTTACTCATGATCAGACAGAGGCCATGACAATGGCAGACCGTATGGTGGTATTAAAGGACGGAATAATCCAGCAGGCAGGAACCCCAAATGAAATTTATTATGAACCCTGCAATTTATTTGTAGCAGGTTTTATTGGAGCGCCTCAGATGAATTTTATAGAAGGAAGGGTGGAGGGCAGCCGGTTTGTGTTTGGCTCTCATACACTTTTCCTGCCCCAGAAAATCGCGGATCCCTTAAAACAATATTCTGACAGGGAACTCATATTGGGAATCAGGCCGGAGCAGTTTTCCATTTCCAATGGGAAAGATATGAATGTAATTGCAGGAGAACTGGAAAACAAAGAGTTTTTAGGTAATTGTTATATTTTATATGTGAGGTTCGGAGAATCGGTCTTGGCATGCCAGATCGAAAGCATGGAGGACAGCTTTGACGGGCAGGTCAATATCCACTTTGGAATGGAACATATCTATTTTTTTGATAAGGAGACAACAGAATTGCTGATGCATGCAAAGGCGGGGGAGAATGATGAGTAAACAGTTAACCGGAATAGCGAAAGCGATGATTATAATTTCATCTGTGGTGCATCTGATCTTTACCAATATTCATGTAAAGGCTCTTCTGCTCCTGGAACATGAGATGTGCGGTTTTGTGATGTTCCTGTTTGTTCTGATGGGACTGGTGGCTTTATTTGAGACGACCCGGATAAAGAAAAAAGAAGCAGCAGAACGGATTTTCACCGCATTGATTTGTTTTGTAACAGCAGGATTAGGATCATATCTGGTCATGATTTATCGGGATGCGATTTCAGTGCAGCGTTCTCTTGATGTGGGTGTGGTATATCGTGCGGTAGTTTTCAGTATGGCAATCATTTTGGCTTATGTTATTTCCGGCCTCCTGCTGATTGCTGATTTAATTAAGAACAGGTGATGGGATCATGACAGGCAGAGAAAGAAAATATGGAAAAAAGAAGATTTCAGACAATGTGAAAGCAGGAGTTTTCAGGTGGTGGATCGCAGGTATGTGCTACTTTTTTATTGGATTCGGCACCCAGTCCGGAATTTTTGCCGATCCACTGGATATGATTTTTTTCCTTGGGCTGGGATTGGGGCTTGCAACCTTGTTACTTTATAATCCGGTTGCTTACCGGATGTTTGATATAGTAAGAAAAGGGAAAATTTACAATCAAAACTATTTTGAACGGAGCGGGTGGCAAAATGCAGTTTTAAAGCTGGTTGAAATCCTAAAAAATATGATTCTTGTGTTTTTGATTTATATGACGTACCAAAGCGTAAATCTGCTGCTGGAGAGACTGCTTCACCTTCCGGAAGGAACGGTCACCATCCCGGGAGAACCCATTGGCTTTGCTGTGATTTACACCATCTATTATTACCTGCTGACCGGATTGATGGATAGCGTGGCCGAAATGAAGAAGGAGGAGAAGTAGAGGCATGAGCAATCTTGTATTTATTGGTGATATAGGGCCTTACAAAGAACAGATCAGAGGCGTGAGAAAAAAGCAGTATCAAAGGCTGCTTCAGCAGGCCGACCGGTATGAGTCGTATCAACTGCCTGCACACCATCCTAAAGAGAGCACCACATATATGGGGGTTGCAATTATGAACCTTGCTCTTGCCTATTGCCTGAGCGGGGAGGAGAAGTATCTTTTCCAGGCTAAGCGGTTCATTGGGGCGGTTTTGTCCTATGAGCAATGGGGGAATGCCCATTTGGTGAATGTGGATTTATCAGCTTCTTGGATATTATTTGGGTTATCCCTGGGATACGACTGGCTCAAACCATTTTTAGGGCAAGAAGAAAAAGAGAAAATTCTGGCTAAGATCAGACATCACGCAGATATTATGTACCAGTATAAATTGGACACATACGGCCAAGGCTGGTCAACCAGCTATTATCAGAACCACAACTGGATCAATATGACAGGTCTGGCAGCGGCAGGTTATACGCTTTCAGAGACTTATGACAAGGCCAGCCAATATACAGAGGAAGCAAAAAAGAATTTTGGCAGAGTGTTTTCTCTCCTTGCAGATGACGGTTCCAATTATGAAGGTGTTCCCTACTGGAGATACGGAGGAATGTGGCTGTTTGTATATGCCCATCTGCTTAAAATACAGGAGGGTATGGATTACTTTCAGACAAGCAATTATCTGAAGAATACTTTTTATTACCGCATATATCAATCCTGCGGCGATTTTGAACAGCAGATGAATTTTGGAGACAGTCATGACCGACACAGCGGACATGCCCCCTGTGTCTATTATAAGGTGGCTGCCGAGTATGGGGATGGCTTTGCTCAGACTTTTGCTAATCTTGTTCTTAATGAATTCCTCATGGCTGAAGCGGAAAAGAGTAAAATCAAACCGGGCATCTTACCGGAGGCCGTATTTGAATTTCTATGGTATGATCCGCAAGTGTCAGAGAAGCCCCTTTCTCTTCTTCCAAAAGTCCGGTACTTTGAAGACTTGGGTTTGCTGTCAATGAGAGAAGACTGGAGCAGAAGAAGCAAGGTTCTGACAATAAAATGCGGCTGTCCCGGAGGCAGAAAACAGTGGATGAATGGCTGGGACTTATACCGCAGGGAAGGCTTGGATTGTCTTTCCCTTTCCCACCATCATTCAGATAATCTTTCTTATATTTTTGTAAGGGGAAGTGAATATCTGACCTGTGAAGACGGATATAACCGTAATCTTATGCCGGATAACCACAATGTAATTCTGGTAGACAATCAATATACGGATGCGGAAAATGTAAATGACATTTATATGAGCAGTGCCTGGAAAAGGCTGGAAAAAGATCCCTTTTATCCCATTGAAGAAAAATACCGGGGAGAAGTGGTTTACTTAGAGCTTGATGATTCCTTGGCTATTTACAAAGGCGAAACCTCCGGAATATATCCGGAAGCCCTTGGCATGAAAGAAGTAAGCCGGCTGTTATTTACCGATCAGTTATTCTTTTTCCTGTTCGTTAACGTGTGTGTGTCTGACAGGGATCATATTTACCGTATTATTTCAAATACGGATATGCCGGCACAAAAGCAGAACGATCATACCTACTATTATCCAATGGAGACCGGAGGTATTACATATACTGTTTTTTCAGATCAGGAAATCTGTTCGGATCAGTACACCCAGGAAGTTGTCAGTGTTATGACAACCCAGGAGCCGGATAAGCTTTGCAGAACTTTCATCAATACTTTGTCATTTCAATCAGCAGCTCCCACAAGAAAACAAACGTTGATCGAATGCTTTACCTTTGATGGAATGAATACGGAGATTATCTTTAATGGTGAGAACCTTCATGTCAGACATGGAGACAAAGACTATCAGTTGATTTTTGGAGATGAAATGACTGTAAATATCATAGAGGTCATCAGCAATAGCGGAGAAAGAAAAAGTTACCGGGTTCCGTAAAACAGGGAAAAAGTGAGGTATGGGAATGAAGTATGTAAATGACCGATTTTATGAACGGATGAATGGAGAGGACAGGAACCGGGAGCTGATAAAGGAAATGAAAAGAGAGGTAGATGAGTTTCTTCCTTATTTTTCTGACTCTCCTGACCGGTTAAGCCGTTGGGGGCACTACTATTTTTGTGACGAAGACGGAGGACGGCTGATTTTTGATATAAACTCCCCTGACAGGCATCGGTGCGAAGTGTGCAAAAAGGTGTATAAAAGTGAAATTTTAGATGGCGTTTGGGTTTATTTCTACCGGAATAAAGCGGTGATCATGGCGCTGGTATCTGCATTTGTTTATAAAGCCACAAAGGAAAAAAAGTATTTTGATTATTCTGTGTCAGTAATGGAATATTACGCCCGTCATTATAAGGAGTTTCTGATGCATAACAAAGAAAATCTGACCGCAGATTCCTATGACGCAATGCCCTGGGGATGCGGAAGAATGATGCCCCAGGGGCTGAATGAATCCATTGTTGCTATACGTTTTGTCCAGGCCATCGAGATATTAAGAGATGAATTAAGTCCTGATTTTCTTGATCTGGTGTATCACAATATGTTCCGGGAAATGTATTTTCTGCTGGCACCCCAGGCCACCAGAATTCATAATATCAGCTGTTGGAATCTATCCGCTATCGGTGTCATGGGGCTGGCTTTCCAGGATCAGGAGATGATTGATTTTGCATTCAACAGTGAGTTCAATGTAAGAAAACAGCTTGAAACAGGAGTGACGAAAGACTTTTTCTGGTATGAAGGATCCATTCATTATAACTTCTTTTTGCTGGAAGGCATTACGTATCTGTTTCTGTTCAGTAAGGTTTATGGTTATGATTTTGGAAAAACCGGGATTGAAATTTTGCAGAATATGTTTGTACAGGCATATAATTATGCATTTGACAATCAATTTCTGCCCAATCCTAACGATGGCTGGCCCAATCTGAATTTACGCACATTCAGTTATATCTACCATACGGCTGCCAGGGCTATGGGAGAGGACAGCCCGATCGGCAATCTCGTGAAGAACATTGAAGTGTCCGATTCTGTTCGTACGCCCCTGCCTTTATCAGAGCCATATTATTGCAAAAACAGTGTTTGTCTGGAAGAACTTTTGTTTAATATTGACTTTGATTATGAGAAATTTACTCCGATTAAGCAGCATTCAAACAACTTTCCTGAATCCAATTTTGCAATATTGAGAAATGACAAATGGAACGGGTTTATGAAATATGGATTAAATGGAAAGTCACACGCCCATCCGGACATCATGAATGTGGAACTGATGTATGGGAATCACAGAATATCCAGGGACTTGTCAAATGCAGGGTACCGGGCCCGCCTGTGCAATGAATGGCACAGGAAAACCCTGTCTCATAATACGGTCTGCTGGAATGGAACGGACATAACCTCTGTGAGTCCAGGAGAATGCCTGTATTTTGATAAAAATAAAGTGACTGCAGCGGCAAGAAATGTCTATGATGGTATTCACTATACCAGGACGATACAGATCTTAGGTAATACCTTTACGGATAATTTCCGGGTGGAAAGAGGTATGAGTGGGATATTTGACTACGTGTTCCATTTGGAATCTGCTCTTAGCTTGGAATATGATCTGGATCTGGAAGATGGGAACCTGGGATTTGAAAAAAATGGCTATCAGCATATCCTTGAAACCAAACGGGTAAATACAAAAGAAAATCATGTCGTGTTGCGGGCCGGGGCAGAAGATGTAATGTGGAATATATGGATCGACCTGACAGGGAATCACCAGTTATACCTCTTAAAAACATTGGATAATCCGGTGAATCAAAGGAGAAATACAATTTTACTTAGGAATACAGGAACATCTCCCCATTATCATTTAAAAATAATGGCGGAGGAAAACAATAAAAAAAGCTGAGAAAAGGAGATCAAAAATGAGAGCAATAATCACAGGAGGAACAAGTGGAATTGGCTTAAGCGCTGCCATAGAGCTGGGGAAGGCTGGTTATGACATTATAGTTACAGGAATTAGTCGAGAGGATGGGAAATCGGCACTGGAAACTCTGAAAAGCCAGGGGATAAACAGTGAGTTTATTTATGCAGATTCTATGAATGAGGAAGACGTCAATCGCTGCTTTGAAAAAATATCCCAGACTTATGATTCCCTTGATGTGTTAGTGAACAATGTAGGAGGTCTTGGCGGAAGGCAGCGTTTTGAAGAGATGGAGACTTCCTTTATGAGAAAAGTAATGGCACTTAACTTTGACAGCGCATTTTTTGCAAGCCGTGCAGCCATTCCTTTGCTGAAAAAGGGCAATCATCCATCCATCATTAACTATAGTACTATTGCAGTTACCTCCGGCGGAGGCCCGGGCGCGGGAATCTATGCTGCAAGTAAGGCAGCAATTGAAGGACTGACACGGGCACTGGCAAAAGACCTTGCGGATTATGGAATCCGTGTAAATGCCGTTTCCCCTGGCACCATTGATACGGCATTCCATTCTGCAACAAAACGTGAGATCCTGGAGTCATGGAAGGATGGGATTCTTATGAAACGGCTTGGAGAACCATCGGAGGTAGCGACAGTAATCGGATTCCTTGTTTCTGAGAAGGCCTCCTTTATTACAGGAGAGATTATACAGATCAATGGCGGCCAGGTGTTTATCTGATGATATAGAGAGGGAGTGGCATAATGGTTTTAAAATATGAAGATATAATTCCCGGGAATCCGGAGCCGGGAATCACCAGGCGTATTCTTGCAAGAGGCGGAAGCCTGATGGGGGTAGAGGCCTCCTTTATAAAGGGAGCAGTGGGAAGTGTACATAAGCATCCTCATGAGCAGGTCAGCTATATAGTATCCGGTTCCTTCCAGTATGAAGCAGATGGTGTAAAGTATATTCTGAAGGCCGGCGACAGCTATTATGTAGAACCGGATTCACTGCATGGCGCAACTGCATTGGAAGATTCTGTGATCCTGGATATTTTTACACCCCAGCGGGAGGACTTTATTGGGGAGGTATAAGAAGGAAAGGATTTAGTTATAAAATTTTATACATAATGACAGGCTGCCAAAATGATAAATTGGCAGCCTGTCATTATTGTATTCCAACCATTATTTTCAATTAAATTAGTAAACTTGAAAAATTATGTCATAATTCTTGTGATTGTAGACAGGATGATAATAATCTATTTGGATAAAGAAAGGCGTTATTATGTATACAAAACAAGATCTAAAGCAGAATTTGAAAGTGATGGGTATTATGCCCAATGACACTTTACTCCTGCACTCATCCATGAAGGCAATCGGAGAGGTTGAAGGCGGGGCAGATACCGTACTTGATGCTTTTATGGAATATATGTCTGACGGTCTGCTTATACTGCCCACTCATACATGGGCTGCCATGTCAGAATACCACAATGTATATGATCCGCGAATAGAGCCGGCTTGCGTAGGAATTTTACCCAATCTTTTTATGAGACGGAAAGGAGTACTTCGATCCTTGCATCCAACCCATAGTGTAGCCGTGTACGGAAAGGATAGTAAGGCATTTATTGAGGGAGAAGAAAACCGAACAACGCCCTGTCCTCCAGGTGGCTGCTATGATCGTTTAAAAGATAGAAATGGTAAAATCCTGCTTCTTGGGGTTGGTCACGAGCGAAATACTTTTATACATTGCGTGGAAGAACATTTAGATGTACCGGAGCGCCTGACCAAGGTACCCACTTATTTTAAGATAGTCATACCAGGCAATCAGATGAAGCCCTCCTTTATGCGCTGTCATGACAATCCTGTTACGGATCATATTTCTGATAATTACTCAAAACTGGAGCAGGCTTTCTACGACAGAAATGCAGCAGTTAAGACCTGTTTTGGCGATGCCGCCTGCATTCTGTGCGATGCTAATGCAGTATATGAAGTGACAAAAGATGTGTTGTCCCACCAGATTAATTGTATCATAGAATTAGAAACAATTCCTAAGGAGTGGTGGCTGAACGTATAAGATACCACCCAATTCTATCGTTTTATAAATCTAAAAAAAGAACATGAATCTGAAAATCGTTTATTCCATTTATCGGATTATTCCATTATAATTATAGTAACTATAAAATAATCTATTACGGAAGAGGTGGAACCAGATGTCAAAGGAACAGTATTTTAAAAACCGGAATAATTATATTAGCGGCGAGGAAAAGGCATGGATCACAGATTACTGCAAAAGGAATTGGCCGGAGGAAGTGAACCATATCCTTCGCATTGCTGATGATGCAATGGAGCATACGTTTTTGTTTGATTTGCGGTGGGATATGGAGCGAACCTATGAGCCGGTTCATTTTGACCAGGAAGTAGTTTGGGACTACATGCCGGGAGATGACCCGGAATTTATCTTTCAGTTCAACCGCCACCAGTTCTTTATATGTTTGGGACAGGCATATGCCATGACTGGTGATGAAAAGTATGCGAAAACTTTTGCAGAGCTGTTAGGTTCCTGGATAAAAAACAATCCTCTTACAGAAGAGACCAAGCAAACCACATGGAGGAGCATTGAAGCCGGTATAAGGGCTGAAACCTGGGTAAAGGCCATGGGCTATTTTAAGGACAGCCCCTCTGTAGATGACAAGCTTGTGAAAGCATATATGGACTGTCTCACCGTTCATGCAGAATACCTTATGACTACCTACAAACATTTCCAGATCAAGAGCAACTGGGGAGTTATTGAAAACCGGGGCCTTATGGAGATCGCACTGGCCCTTCCTATCAGCGACCGGACAAGAGAATATCTGGATGCAGCACTTATACGCCTTAGTGAAGAGATAGAGGTGCAGATCGCCGATGACGGAGTACACTGGGAGCAATCCCCTATGTATCATAATGAGGTGTTTCACTGTTATCTGGAAGTGATGCGGTTGGCTAAGCGCTACGGAATTAAGCTTTCGAGGAAAAGGACCGAGAAAGTACGGCAGATGGCCTATGCAAATGTTGCATGGAAAAAGCCTAACCATTGCCAGCCCATGCAGGGAGACAGTGATGAAACCGATATCAGGGACTTACTGACTCAAAGTGCCTGGCTGTTTTCAGATCCGATGCTGAAATACTGTGCTTATGACAAAATGGACTATGACGGAGCATGGGACTTTTTAAAAGAGGGAATCGAGGGCTACGGAAAGCTGATTGCAAAGGAACCTGATTTTTTAGATAAGGTTATGGAAAGCACCGGAAATCTTTATGTCCGCTCCGGCTGGGATGAAAATGCAGATTATTTCCACTTCCGCTGTGGATTCCTGGGAGGAGGCCACGGCCATTCCGACAAGCTGCATGTGGATCTTGTGATCAACGGAGAGGATATCCTTATGGACACTGGGCGTTACCATTATGTGCCTGGCGAAGCAAGAACCTGGTTTAAAAGCGCCCTGGGCCACAACGTTCCCCTGATTGACGGCCGTGATTATTTAAAATGCCGGGATGCCTGGGGAGTGGATCAGATGTCTGCAGCATATTTTGGCGGTTATAAGAAAAAGGATGGGTATCGTTATATCCAGGGAAGCCACGGCGGATATTTGAATGGAGAAGAGGGTAATGTGTGGATCACCAGAAAAGTGCTGGCGATTGATACGGATCTTTATCTGATCGCAGACGAGTTTTTCTCCAGGGAAAAGCACACATACCAGCAGCTCTATCATTTTAACAATCAGGGGAAGGTTACCCGGTCCGGTTGCACTGTGCGTTATTCCGGCATCGGGACAGACGGGGAATTGACAGTTCTTACGCAGGGGTGTGGGATGAAACTGTCAGATGGCCGGATATCCAGAAATTATAACCAGATGGAAACAGGAAAGCAGCTTTTGGCCGGTAAAGAAGCAGATGGTTTTTCTTCTATTATTACTGTTGTATCAGGAGGGGAAAAGAAGAACTACAAATCCCCGGAACTTTCCCTTCTTCCTGTATTTGGTGCGGATCCATCAGTTCCCTTAGATCCTTCTGATGCGGAGGCGGTATCTATTGGCTGGAAAGGTAAGAACTATGTGGTTATTTTGGCACACCGTGATATCGGAGATTCCACTGACCTGCTTTCGGCGGGAGGCGTGAAGGGACTAGGAACGGTGATTGTTTTTGATACGGAAAAGCTGAAAGTGGGAGGCACGGTACTTCACTGGTAGAGAACACAAAAGGAATATATGAGAGAAAGCAGCGTTTATCCGAATAGGAAAAACGCTGCTTTTTTGCAATGTTCATAGCTGAAAATGATGGTATACTTATCTTAAATGGTAATCCGCGCCTCAATCCAGTGAAGGACATCATTGATGACTTCGTCCCTGCAGTATTCATTAAAGATCTCGTGGAACAATCCTCCGTAGATCTTCATCTGCTTATCTTTTGATGGGGCGGCTGCGAAGTATTGATAAGTATCCTGAACGCTTACCAATCCATCTTTTTCCCCATGAAGCATGAGGATGGGATACTCAAACCTTCCTACTGCTTCTTCAAACCAGGCAATTCCCTGGCATAGGGCGTAGCATAAGCCGGTGGTAAAAGTTTTTGAGTTATAGGGATCCTTGCCATACCAGTCAACGACCTCAGCTACGGAGCATACGCCTGCTCCCAGTTCATTAGGTAGCTTCGTGTGGGGATCCAGGCCTCCTGGAACACTGCTTATCAGCCTCATATTATCCTTTGTCAATGCGCCGCTTGTGATGATGCCCCGTAGCTTCTTGTCCGGATATTTTGCGCCGTATAAGGAAACAGTGAAGCCTCCCATGCTGTGACCGATTAAAAATACCGGGATATCCGGATGCTCCATGATTGCCATGTCCACCACAACATTTGTGTCATCAAGCAATTCATTAAAGTCTTCATAGTGGGTCCGTTCCCCCTCAGAACGTCCGTGACCCCTGTGATCGAAACGGTAGGTTGCGATCCCGGCTTTGTGAAGCAGCTCAGCAACGTAATCATATCTTCCCTGATGTTCACATAACCCGTGGACGATGACGGCTGCTCCCCGGGCTGCCTCTGGAACTTCCCTATTTAAAAACAGTCTGGTCCCGTCAAATGAAGAAATCATTTCTCCCATTGAAATACCTCCTTTGATACATTGGTTTTGCATTTCCCTTATTATACCAAAACTATATCTATTTTAATAGGAAGAAAGCCATAAAAAGCAGGAAAAAAATTTTACAGGATATTTGTAGGATTTGATAGCCATATAAGAAGGAAGGGTTGGGAGCATATCCTTTTTCCCTATCTATTCTTATCTAATTATATTAGTGTTAGGTACTAATGACGGTTAAATAAAAAAAAGCAAAAAAAACATGGTCAAATTTTACAAATTATTAGAAAAAAATTCTACATAAAACCTAGAAAAATACGCTAAAAATAAAAAACTTTAGGATTTGGACATAATTTAAGTTAAAAAATTAATAATAATTTTAGAATTTTAAGCGAAAAATTGTCTCAAATGTTCAAACAATTAACTGCATTAATAAGATGTTAGGAAATTTGCAAAAAGTTGACAATTTCCGCAGATGAAAGTATGATACACGATAGACCTCTGCTATATTGTATATTTAGGAGTACAATCAGTAAATCTGGTAATATATAAAGGGGAAGACAGTTTAAGAAAGGAAGTGAGCATTACGGAGGATTTGGCAGAGAAGTTATTAGAGGAACTGAACTGCGAAACGGTTTTTACCATTCCGATATTCGGAGGCATTCCCATTGCTGAATCAGTAGTGGTGACATGGATTATCATGGCAGCACTGACACTCCTTTCCATCATTCTGGTGAGAAATCTTAAGGTTGAGAATCCTGGAAAGAAGCAGCTGGCGCTAGAAATGGCAATCGGTGGAATTTACAATTTCTTTGAAGATCTAGTGGGGGAAGAAGGGAAGAGATACATTCCTTATCTCATATCAGTGGGAATTTATCTCGGAGTGGCTAATTTGATTGGTTTGGCAGGTTTCAAGCCGCCTACCAAGGATTTAAACACCACTGCAGCGCTTGCTGTCATGAGCATACTTCTGATAGAATATTCAGGCCTTCACAAAAAAGGGGTAAAAGGTTTTATAAAAGGCTTTGCAGAGCCATCACCGATTATAGCCCCTATTAACATCCTGGAATTATTTATTAAACCGCTTTCTTTGTGTATGCGGCTTTTTGGTAATATCCTGGCGTCATTTGTAGTTATGGAATTGCTTAAGCAGTTTGCAGCACTCCTTGTACCAATTCCGTTCAGTTTTTATTTTGATATTTTTGACGGATTGATTCAGGCGTATGTATTTGTATTTTTGACTGCCCTTTTCATTAAGGAATCGGTGGAATAAACAATAGTAAATTAAAAGGAGAGATTATTATGTTAATAGCAATTGGAGCAGGAATCGCAGTATTCACAGGTATTGGAGCAGGAATCGGAATTGGAATAGCAACCTCAAAAGCAGTGGATTCCATTGCAAGACAGCCTGAGGCAGAAAGCAAGATCAGCAAAGCCCTTCTGTTAGGTTGTGCGCTTGCTGAGGCAACTGCCATCTATGGTTTCGTTATAGCCCTTCTCATCATTTTATTCCTTAAATAATTAACTAGGTCAGGATTAAGATGGAAAAATTAAAAAGAAAGGCAGGCGGTACAGATGCTTAGACTGGATATGAACTTTGTGTGGACTATCGTGAATCTCATCGTCCTGTATCTTTTGCTTAGGCATTTCCTCATAGGGCCGGTTTTGGATGTGATGAATAAACGGCGGGGAATGATTGAGCAGAGCATTTCAGATGCCAGGAATAAGGAAGTTTTAGCAGCGGATCTTAAAAAGCAGTATGAAGAAAAGCTGGCTGCCTCCTCGGATGAGGGTTCAAAGCTTATTGAAGAAGCAAAAAACCAGGCAAAGGCTCAGTACGACCGGATCTTAAAGGATGCGGAGGAAGATGCAGGCCGTTTGATGGCCGGGGCCAGGAAACAAGCTGAGGCTGATCAGGAAAAGGCATTGCGTGAGGCCAAGGCGCAGATTGCGGGCATAGTAATCGCAGCAGCGGCCAAGGTGGTTAATCAGGAGGTAAGCGCCAGGGCAAATCAGGCGCTTTACGATTCATTTATAGCAGAAGCAGGTGATTTTCATGATGCAGGCAGCAATTAATTACGGGCAGGTGCTTTATGAGCTCTCTGTTCCTGAAACAGCCATTGAG
>POVV01000735.1_pt1 | contig 17551 bp, 16 predicted proteins | sample 1560271 | NCBI WGS metagenome assembly POVV01 (sample SAMN08337232, study PRJNA429181) | Bioreactor metagenome, whole genome shotgun sequencing project. | biome: cows' rumen and soil; feature: anaerobic; isolation source: anaerobic chemostat enrichment culture, galacturonate as sole carbon... | reverse complement strand
ATACTTGTGATTCGGATGCAATCGTATCTTCCATAGAAGCATGTAACGAAGCCGGTATCCCGGTGCTTACCATGGACCGTGAGGCAAGCGGCGGAGAAGTGGTTTCTCATATCGGTTACGATGCCATCAAATCCGGAAAGCTGGCTGGAGAGTATCTGGTAGACACACTGGGAGGCAAAGGAAATATCGTAGAAATCCAGGGTATTATGGGAACCAATGTGGCTCAGAGCCGTTCCAAGGGCTTTAACGAAGTTATAAGCCAGAATCCTGACATGAAGATCGTTGCCTGCCAGGTTGCAGATTTTGACCGTGCCAAGGGCATGAGCGTAATGGAAAACATCCTTCAGGCTAACGACCACATCGACGGATTATATGCAGCCAACGATGAAATGCTTCTTGGTGCTTTGGAAGCGATCGAAGCTGCCGGCCGTCTGGATGAGATTACCATGATCGGCTGCGATGCCATTGATGACACCATTGAAGCCATTAAAGCAGGAAAGGTTAATGCAACGATTGCAGAACCGCCTTTCTTCCTTGGAAAAGCGATTTTAAACTCTGCATACAATTATCTGCAGGGCAAAGACGTTGACAAGTATGTGATTCTGGACAACGAACTGGTAACTGCTGATAACGTTAATGACTTAGTTACAAAAGAATAATCGATATTATTATTAGCTGCGGCATCAGACTGGATTAATCGGTCTGATGCCGCAGCTCTTTTTAGGGGCGTGTCAATATTTGTAAATTCTGAAAAGATTTTCGTTATTGTTTGTGATATAATTTCTACAGCTTTTAATAATGATGAGACGCATTCGAAAATATGAGACAGGAGGTGTTGTCATGATTATATCACTTGATCCAAAGACCGTAGATAAATTAACAAAAACTGAACTTGAAATCGTAAATTTTATTAATACTTATGAAGATACCCTTCCTGAGATGTCAATTGTAGATATTGCATTTGAGACCTATTCTTCTCCCTCCACCGTTTCCAGCGCAATCCGGAAGTGCGGATTAAACGGGTTCAATGAGCTCCGGTATCGCTCCGTTAATAAGGCAAAGAGCGAGGAGATACAAGGCATAATTCCGGAGCTGACCGCCTCTTCATTTACAGCCCAGGAACATTAAAGCAAGGAGTCCTTTATTGATAACTAAATCTGTGTTTATCCGCATCAAAAATATCAGGATTTACATCTAAAACTCAGGTATGATTGTTTTGAAAGGAGGAATCAGGTAATGAATACGCTGGCTCAATTTAATGATGCAATGGCATATATTGAAAAAAATTTGATGCTTGATATTGAGCCGAGTCAGATCGCACGGATATCGGGCTGTTCAGAATATCATTTTCGCAGAATGTTTTCTTTTCTTGCAGGAATGCCATTAGGTGAATATATTCGCCGCAGGCGGCTGTCGGCAGCAGGGCTGATGCTACAGAACGATTCGGTAAAAGTCATTGATTTAGCATTACAGCTTGGCTATGAATCACCTGAAGCTTTTAGCAAAGCTTTTCAAGTGATGCATGGAGTAACCCCTTCACAAGCAAAAAAAACAAACACTGAACTTAAAGTCCTGCCTCCGATGACCTTTCAATTAACAATCAAAGGAGGAATAGAAATGAATTATCGAGTTGTCGAAAAAGATGAATTTTATGTTGTTGGATTTAAAAAAAGAATTACAGTGCAATTTAAAGGGATCAATCCACAGATGGACTCATTGGTACAAAAACTAACTCCTCAAATTATTGATGAGCTAAAAGGATTATGCGACGTGGAACCAAAAGGAATGCTCAGTGTTTCTGCGAATTTTCATGAGCGTACCACGGAAGGCTCACGGCTTGACCAGTATATCGGAGTTGCCACTTCAAAAGCGGCTTTTGACGGCTATGATATCCTTCATGTCACGGCATCCACTTGGGCAGTATTTAAAGCGGTTGGTACGTTTCCGGAGGCGATACAGGACACATGGGCTAAGATTTATGGGGAATGGTTCCCGGCATCGGGTTATGAATTGACAGGGGGACCGGAGTTATTGTGGAATGAAACTCCTGATACGAGCAGGCCGGATTATAAAAGTGAGATATGGATTCCTGTTCGCAAAATTGACGGTTAAATTCACGAAGGCATTTTTAAACTGCCGGATGGCATATGAAAATCCGTCATTTTGCAGGTAATACGTTATACACAATGAAAAATGTATAGTTAAGCGGCGGTTTTGTAATCGTATAGATTCAAAGCCGCCGCTTTGTTTAGAATATAAAGAGGGGAAGCCGATGCCCTGCTTGATATTTTGACTCAGTTATGTAATGATAGAGTTATGTGAATTATGAAAAAAATATGATACCGAATTACGTCACATGCTGTTTGGTGACAATTACGTCAATAGAATAAATTAAAGCTCAAAAGTGAAATAATAATAATGGATTTAATAGTAAAGGCGTAAAGTATATAAAAACGGGGCTTCTGAATTTTCAGAGCCTTGTTTTTCATTTTCTGCAACTTTTTTGCCTCTGAAAACATCTATATAACAGAACGGCAAAAATGTCTGGCAAGGACAGAAAGGGTAACTAATGAGACAAGAGATTTATGATAAGATGACAGGCTACATCATTGAAAACCAGAAAAAGTTTTACCGGCTTGCATTCAGCTACGCCCGAAACCAGGAGGATGCTCTGGATATTGTTCAGAATGCGGTATTAAAAGCGCTGGATCATTATGAATCCTTAAAAAATACCGATGCCATTAAAACATGGTTTTACAGGATTCTTGTAAACGAGAGTATTTATTTCCTCAAGAAAAATAAAAAAGAGATCGCCTCAGGAGAAGACCTGGGTCTGGAGATTCCCTATTATGAGCAGGGCTATGAACCATCGGATGACCTTTATAACGAGATCAACCGGTTGGATATAGAAATACAAAACATCATTAAGCTTCGTTTTTTTGAAGAAATGTCGCTGAAAGAGATTGCAGAGATCACCGGTGCCAATTTAAACACGGTAAAGGCAAGGCTGTACCGTGGCTTAAAATTGTTAAAGCAGAATATTCAGGAGGTAAACTTATGAACCAGTTGGAGGATGCAAAAAAAAGATACGATGAGACTCCTGTTCCCGAGGAATTAGGCGGACGCATACAAGGTGCCATCGAGCAGTTTGAAGGAAGAAAGGCAACAAGCAGCAGGAATAATATTGGAAGCGGAAAGAGACGGTATTATAAATGGGGACTGGGAACAGCGGCAGCTTTCCTTATTACATTTACTGCGGCGCTGAATATAAACACAGCTTTTGCAGAGGAGGTACACCAGATTCCGGTTGTAGGTGCCATCGCTCGGGTACTGACCGTAAGCTCCTATAAAAAGACTGTTGGGGATGAAAAAATTTCGGTAGAAGTGCCGGGAGTGGAATTTATCCAAAAGGACACCCATGGACTTTCCAAGCAAATAAATGAAGAAATCCAGGAAATCTGCAGCAATTATGCGGATGAATCATTGTCGCGTGCACAGGATTACAAAAAGGCATTCTTGGATACAGGAGGAACAGAGGCAGAATGGGCGGAACATAAGATCAAGATCAAGGTGTGGTATGAGATCAAGGCTCAAAGCGATGACTATCTTTCTTTTGTGGTAAGGGGAACAGAGAGCTGGACCTCTGCCTACAGTCAGGAAAAGTACTATAACATAGATCTAAAATCAGGAAAGCTATTATCACTAGGAGATGTTCTTGGAGAGGATTACATCAATAAAGCAAACGAGTGCATTAATAGCCAGATGGAGGAAAAATCAAAGGAAATTGGTATTCCATTTTTTACTCCTGAGGAGGGCGGTTTCGAAAGCATTTCAGATGAGACAAAATTTTATATGAAGGATAATGGAAATCCGGTTATAGTTTTTGACAAATATGAGATAGCGCCTGGAGCTGCCGGGTCAGTCGAATTTGAAATAGTAAGGTAAAGAGCGAATCGCGTTTATGGATCTCCACCTTGCACTTTTTATTCTTATTAGTTACAATTGAACTCTCCACTACAACACCAGACTTTTAAATGATGTTATTTTGGTAGAATAGAATGGTGGTGATAGATCAAATGAAAACTTACATGACATCTGAAATTGCGCGTAATATAGGAATCCATTCCAATACAGTACGGCTTTATGAAGAACTTGAGCTTATTCCCAAACCAGAGCGGAGGGAAAACGGTTATCGCATTTTTACAGACTTTCATTTAGAACAAATTAAGTTTGTAAGAATCGCGCTAAAGGTGGAGGTTTTGCAAAATGGATTGAGAAAACAGGCAATTACGATTATTAAAACCTCAGCTTCCGGAAATTATGACAAGGCGATTGCCTTGACGGAACATTATTTGCAGCAGATAAAAAATGAGTCGAGTAATGCGGAAGAGGCCATAGAGATTACCCAAAAGCTGTTATCAGGCAGCAACCAGGGACAAGAATCCGAGGCTATGGTTTTAACCAGAAAAGAAACGGCCGATCATTTACAAATTTCAATGGATGCTTTAAGAAATTGGGAAATGAACGGTCTGCTCACTATAAAACGAAAACAAAACGGCTACCGGGTTTATACGGATGAGGATATTCGGCGGCTTAAAATCATACGTTCCCTGCGCTGTGCAAATTACTCCCTTTCAGCTATTTTACGAATGTTGAATACATTATCCCAGAATCCTTCCGCAGATATCCGGCAAGTGATTGATACGCCGGACGAAAGCGACGATATTATTTCCGTATGTGATAAGCTTCTCACTTCTTTGCATTATGCGGAGGAAAACGCGAAAGTTATGCTGGCACACCTTGAGAAGATGAAAAAACAATTTGAATCAAACCCTACACTTTAACACCAGACTTTGCTCTGGTGTTATTCTTTTTTTGAAAAGAAAAAATAGGAGGGATTTTATCGCATGGAAAAAACCATTGAAGTAAAAGGGCTGTGCAAGTCTTACGCCCAAGTGAAAGCGATAGAGAACATTAATATCTCAATTTGCCACGGAGAAGTGTTTGGTTTGCTGGGAGCAAACGGTGCAGGTAAAAGTACGGCAATCGAATGTATCCTGGGCACGAAAAAGCAGGATAGCGGAACGGTATCCATTTTGGGAATGAATCCGCAAAAAGACCGGAAAAAACTATTTGAGAGGGTCGGTGTTCAATTTCAGGAGGCCAACTATCAGGACAAAATCAAGGTAGATGAGCTTTGTGAAGTTACTGCTTCGCTTTACAAAAACACCCTGGATTATGTTGTTCTTCTGGAACAGTTCGGACTTTTGGAAAAGTCAAAAAGCCTGGTCAGTGAACTTTCTGGAGGCCAGAAGCAACGGCTTTTTATCGTGCTTGCGCTGATCCCAGATCCCGAAGTAGTATTTTTAGACGAGCTGACAACAGGATTGGATGCCAGGGCACGGCGGGAAGTGTGGAGGAGTCTTTCCCAGTTAAAAGAAAGAGGAATCACCATTTTGTTGACCTCACATTTTATGGATGAGGTGGAAGCCCTTTGTGACAGGATCATGATTTTGAAGAACGGGAATAGCATATTTTGCGGTTCCATAAAAGAAGCGGTCGCAGCAAGTCCTTATGAAAAGCTTGAAGAGGCATATCTTTGGTATACTGACGGGGAGGGTGAATATGAAAACATTTAAAACGTTACTTAAAACAGAAGGAAAATTATCCCTTCGTGGGCTGGATATGTTTATTTTTGCTATTTGCATGCCAATTGTTGTGGTTGTACTCTTAGGGGCAGTTTTTGGAGACAAACCCGCTTTTGATGGTGCAGAATATACGTTCCTGGAACAATCCTTTGGTGCGGTATCAGCCATTGCCATATGTGCCGGAGGCGTTATGGGGCTGCCTCTGGTTGTATCTGATTATCGAAGCAGAAAGATTTTAAAGCGGCTTAAGGTAACGCCAGCTGACCCCGCACTTATCTTGGCGGTGCAGGTTGCCATTTACGCACTTTATTCTATTGCATCCCTTATCCTTGTTTACGTAACTGGGGCGATTTTTTTCGGATATCAATTAAAAGGCTCATGGCTTCCGTTCCTTGGGGCGTACTTGCTGGTCATGTTGTCTATGTTCAGCATTGGGCTCCTGGTGGGCGGGTTAGCACCGAACACGAAAATAGCTGGTGCCGCCGCCAGCCTGCTGTACTTTCCAATGCTTATTTTTTCAGGCGCCACCCTGCCTTATGAGGTAATGCCTGCTGCGTTTCAAAAAGCAGCAGACCTCCTTCCATTGACACAGGGAATCAAACTTCTTAAGGCGGCCTCACTGGGGCTGCCAATGGACAGGGTTTTCATTCCGGTTGTGGTGATGATCGCCATTGCGGTGATATGTATCAGTATTTCCCTCCGATTTTTCAAGTGGGAATGAAAGATTGGAATAATCGGCCTGACAGAGCTTACCATAAATATTCAAAATACAAAGTCCGGGAGATCATTCTCACTTACACTAAAAAACATGATCCAATTAATTTGACAATTATACAGTTGCCCTGCGCTGCAATTATCTGTTGGGTATTAGCATTTATATTGGAAGGTAAATTATCCCTGAATGTATTTTCATTAGACTTAGTTGGATCGCTATTTTATTTAGGTATTTTTGCGTCCGCAGTATGTTTTTCTATTCAAAATATTGGACAGAAATATGTTCCGGCAGGAACGGCTTCTATATTATTATCTTTAGAATCAGTTTTTGGCGTAATGTTTGCAATTGCTTTATTAGGAGAACCATTAACATTTAGAATCTTAGTTGGATTTATTCTGATTTTTATTGCAGTGTTATTATCAGAGAGCAGCAAGTCATAAATGCAGCTGATATGACTTGAGAAAAATAAAATATAGAATGCAGGACAGCAGATTGCCATAAACGATATTTGATCTATGGGAACCTGCTTTTCTTTTTTTTACACTACTTCCTTCCCTAGGGCGAACATGTTATAATGACAAAAGAATCGGGGCAAAGCAGGGGGATAATCATGTTAAAAGTATTGATAGCAGATGATGAAGAAAAGATCTGCCAGCTGATCGAGAAGCTGATCGATTGGCAAGCACTGGATATGAAACTCAGCGGTGTGGCAAATAATGGGATCGAGGCGCTTGAAAAGATAGAAGCCCTTTCTCCTGATGTAGTGATTACGGATATCCGGATGCCGGGATATGACGGCCTGGACCTGGTGAAAAAGACCCGGGAACTGAATGTAGGCGTGGAATTTGTGATTATCAGCGGATACCGCCATTTTGAATATGCCCAGACAGCGATCAAATATGGGGTCAGTGATTATTTGTTAAAACCTATCAAAAAGCAGGAACTAACGGAAACTCTGGAAAAAATAAGAGTAAGGTATAATGAAAAAAGCGAACAGCTGACCTACGAGGAACGGGTCAGGCTGGCAAGGAAGAGTGATGCAGAGAGGCTGCGGACCACCTGGTTTTCCAATGTCCTGTACCGGGACAGGAGCGAACAGGATTGCTCCAGCCTGGAAGAAATCAATAAGCAGTATTATTATCAGCTAAAACAGGGATGCTTTCAGATCGTTTGTGTCAAATTTGATGGAATTTCCATGCCTGACGAGAAAAACCTGGAATTTCTGACAGAAAAGACAACTCAGATTGCAGATCAGATGCTGAAAGGCCATGTATTTGACTGGGAATTGTATGTGGAAAACAGCCATATTTATCTGTTCCTGAATTATGGGGAGGAAAACCGGAAGTTCATCCGCCGGCAATGTAAAAATATATTAAACGAGCTTGCTGTGCTGGAATCCATACTGGAAGGGCTTCGAGTTACCATTGGGTTTGGAACAACCGTATGGAATATTGCCCAGCTAAGAAGTTCTCTTAAATCCGCCAGGTATCTGGTGGAGCAGCGGCTGGTTGCCGGAAACGGCAAACTCTTAGAGGGGGAGCTGCGCAGCTCCTTTCACCTGGCATCAAGCCAGTGGTTCACTCAGTTCAACCAGAATATGAACACGGCTTTGGAAAGCCTGGACAGACAGCAGGTGGGGGATTGCCTGATGAAACTGAAAGACGGGCTTTTAGAGCAGCCGGATATGACCGGGCATGAAATTCTGCAGATGTGCAGAGAGGTCTGTAACCTGTATCTGTTTTTCATGAAAAACCATAAGATCCCCATTGAACAGAATTTTATGGAACGGTTTAATCAGGGAGTGGAATTTTGTTCTTCTGCAAGAGAGGTTCTGCGCTATCTCATAAAAGAGATTTCCGCTTCCTACGATAAGGCAGTGGCCGGAAAGATGCAGGAGAATAACCGCCCGATCCGCATAGCCAAAAAATACATCAGGGACCATTATAGGGAGGCCATTACCTTAGAAACAGTCAGTGAAGTCGCCGGATTCAATCCTACATATTTCAGTTCCCTGTTTAAGAAAGAGACAGGAAAGAACTTTTTGGAGTTTTTATCCGAGGTGCGTATGGAACAGGCGAAAGGCCTCCTAAAAGAAACAAATTTAAGTGTTGCATCCATATGTGAGGAAGTGGGATACAGCGATGTAAAGTATTTTACGAAGAATTTTACCAAATATTCCGGTTTAAAGCCAAACGAATATCGGAAGCTTTATTCCTGATGGGAGGTGTATTATGAAGGAAAAGTTTCGGTTTCTGTCCGTCAGAGTGACTCTTCTATTGGCAGGTATTTTGACCGGATTCATGCTTTTGCTTTGCTATGCCCTGTACTTAACCAGGGGCCAGCCGGAGCAAATATGGCTTATAATGGCGTCTTCTGTACTCTTGGTCTTGTTTTTTTACAACGGATATTATGGAATTTATAAACCTATGCAGGAAACCAAACGGGTGGAACGGCAGTTTGCCTCTGGCAGTGTTTTAAATGACTTATTTAAAATACGCTATCCCTACTGCCCTGAATCAGAGAAAGTAAATCAAAGGTTTTTTGAAATGCTGGGAACAAGGGAATTGATCAATGTTTCAAAAAAGCAGGCGGAATATCTTGCCCTGCAAAACCAGATCAACCCTCACTTTTTGTACAATACTCTGGAAGGCATACGGAGTGAGGCGCTGAGCCTGGGAGTGGACAGCATAGCGGAGATGACGGAGGCCCTTGCCACCTTTTTCCGTTATACCATTTCCAATGTAGACCATCTGGTAAACTTAGAGGATGAGCTTGCAAATATTGAGAACTACTATTATATCCAACAGTTCCGCTTCGGCAAAAAATTACAGCTGAATATTCAGTATGCGTTTTCAGAAGAACTGGATGAAATGGAGATCCTGCAATACCGTCTGCCAAAGCTGACATTGCAGCCTGTTGTTGAAAATTCCATTTATCACGGGATCGAACGGAAAATAGGGGAAGGGCATCTGATCATTAAAATCTCGGTGACGGATTCCCGGTTGATCATCAAGGTATCTGATGACGGACTTGGCATGGAGGCTGAAAGGGTGAAGATGCTGAATGAAAAGCTTAAAAGCTTATCCTTAGACGACGTGAACCCTGATATAGACCGGAAAGGCGGCATTGCAATCCAGAATGTCAATAACAGAATCAAACTGCTCTTTGGAGAGGAATATGGCATCCACGTCTACAGTCAGGTGGAGGCAGGAACGGATGTGGAGATATCCCTTCCTCTGGTAAAGGATTAACAGGACAAAGAGGTGATGAGATGAGAAAGGAAATTCTCCGGCTGAATCATGTTACCCTAGAAGAAAACGGAGAGCGTTATCTGGATAATCTGGACTTTTATATTCTCCAGGGAGAGATTATGGGGCTTATCATATCCGATGCAAAGGGCTGTTCCCAGTTGATCCGCCTCATCTGCCATAATATTCCCATAAGCTTTGGCGGAGTATATTATGAGGGAGACCGGGTAAATCATTATTCCCATGCGGACTTTACCGACAACCGGGTTTATGTCATTGAGGAGAGGGGACGGCTCATAGACAGCCTGACCATATCCGATAACCTGTTTGTTATGCGGAAGGGATTTAAAAAGTATATTATTAACAGCAGGGTGCTGGATCATCAGGTGGAGCTTTTGATGGCGGAGCTGGGGCTGTCCATTGATCCCAAACGCCGGGTTTCTACCTTAAACGCCTTTGAACGCTGCGTGACGGAGCTTTTAAAAGCCATTCTGGCTGGTTGCCGGTTCATTATTCTGGACAGGATCAGCAATTTCTTAAGCCAGATGGAACTAAAACAGTTTCAGGATATTATTAGGGAGCAGGCAAAGCGGGGGACCGCATTTCTTTATATGGGCAACCATCATCAGGAAGTGTTCCAGATTGCGGACCGGGCAGCTCTTTTTCATCAGGGAATCATATGGAAGATATTTGAAAAAGAGGAAATGGTGGAAACGGCCCTACAGCCTTATACCATATCTTTTGACTTGTCCGGCAGCCAGATCAGGGAACCTAAGGAGGAAGCAGTTCTTAAGTTAGACGGAGTGCATTTGAATGGGAAAGAGCCGGTGGGGTTCTCTCTGCGAAAAGGGGAATGTCTGATGATACTGGATACGGATAACCAGACCTGGGAGCCTCTGGTGGAGGTCCTTTCCGGCAGCAGGGGAATCAGGGCCGGCAGGATTTACCTGGGAGAAAAGGTCTTTGCTGGGGAGGAGCCTACGGACTTTTTTAAGGAGGGTGTAGCCGTTATTCCAGATGATCCGGCAGAAACCTTTCTGTTTCGGGATATGAGCTATATGGAAAATCTGACTTTTCTTTTAGACCGGAAGGTGTGGTTTGGAAATTTAAAGCGCAGCCATCTTCGCAGCGTGCGGAAGGAATATATGAGAAAGGTGGGCTCCTGTATTGATGCGGGAAAGATTGACCGTTTAAGCCTGCGGGAAAGATACGGCCTTGCCTATTACAGGATCCATCTCCTTCACCCTAAAGTCGCCGTGTGCGTACAGCCGCTGGCTAAAGGGGACATGTATTTAAGGCGTTATGTGCTGGATCTGATCCAGGAGCTGAAAAACAGCGGGATTTCAGTACTCATTCTCACCAGCAACCTTGCAGACAACATGGATGTATCAGACCGGATGATAATTCTGAAGGATGGAAAGGTGGCGGCAGAATACGCGAAAGAGGAATTTTATAAAGTAGGCTGGTAATGAAAAGGATTTGATTGCCAAAGAATACCCCCCTTAAACGGAAGAATCTCCCCTACTATCCATGGGTTTCCGATGATATACTGTTTACAGAAGCTAGAATTTGAGAGAAATATGAGGGTGATAGGTATGCAGGAAGACATTGTGCGGATGCAGAATATTATAAAGACGTTCCCCGGTGTAAAAGCGCTTGACGATGTTTCGTTTTACTTAAAATCAGGAGAAGTTATGGCATTGCTGGGTGAAAATGGTGCAGGAAAATCGACACTTGTTAAAATATTAAGCGGCGTCTATCCAAGAGATGGAGGGACCATCGAAGTATTTGGCGACAATATCCGGGAAATGACCACACAGAAGGCAAAGGAACTTGGAATAGCGATCATCCATCAGGAACTGAACATGTGCCAGCACTTGACCGTAGCGGAAAATATTTTTCTGGGACGGGAACGGACAAAGGGAATGCTCCTTTCTGAAAAAGAGATGAACAAGGCGGCAGCCGAGATCTTAAGCCGTATGAATATAGAATTAGATCCGGAGGAACTTGTGGGCAATTTAGCAGTATCCAAGCAGCAGATGGTTGAGATCGCCAAGGCGCTTTCCATGAATGCCAGGGTCCTGATTATGGATGAGCCTACGTCAGCCCTGACCTCAAAGGAAATTGCAGATCTGTTCACTATCATTAAAAAGTTAAAGAAAGAAGGCTGCGGGATCGTTTACATATCCCACCGCCTGGAAGAACTGAAACATATCGTGGACCGGGTCACCATCATGAGAGACGGAAGATTTATCACATCCATGGATTTTGATCAGAAGCGGATGGATGAGATCATTTCCCACATGGTCGGCCGTGAAATAAAACAGAAATTCCCACGCGTTAGCTGTCCAAAAGGGAAGAAGATTTTGGAAATCCGCAATTTAAACGCGGGACGGATGGTCCGCGGCATCAACCTGGAGCTTCATGAAGGCGAAATCGTAGGGATTGCCGGGTTAATGGGGGCAGGAAGGACAGAGACCACCAGGGCCATATTTGGAGCGGATCCAAAGGAATCCGGGCAGATTTTTCTGGATGGAAAAGAGGTCATCATACATAAGGTAGAGGATTCCATAAAAGCAGGCATCGTACTTGCTCCGGAAGACAGAAAAAAGGACGGCCTCTGTACGAAACTCAGCATACGGGATAACATCGCCCTTCCCAATCTGGATATGCTGTGCGGAAAACTGGGAATCGTCAACAGGAAAAAAGAGAGGGAAATGACGGATAAAACAGTGGTTTCCTTAAAAATCAAACTGCCGAACGCAGAGGTAGATGCCGGAAGCTTATCCGGCGGTAACCAGCAAAAAGTGGTGGTGGGTAAATGGCTGGCAAGGAATTCACGGGTAGTGATTTTCGATGAACCCACCAGAGGCATCGATGTGGCGGCTAAGGTAGAAATCTATAACCTGATGAACGAATTAAAACAAAAGGGGATCGGCGTTTTGTTCGTTTCATCGGAAATGCCGGAAGTCCTTGGCATCAGCGACCGGATTATTGTCATGTGTGACGGGAAAATTACAGGGGAAGTGATGACAACTGAGGCGACACAGGATCTGATTCTCAAATATGCGACTCAGTTTGAAAGCAAGATCAGTTAAGAAAAGGGCAAGGAGAGGTAACATGAATAGTAAAAGACAGAGTTGGTATAAAAGGCTGTTTGCCGTTCGCGGGATGGGGCAGGTAGTCACCGTAAGTTTAGGACTTATCGTTATGTGCGTTGTTTTTGGCATCATAAACCCTACATTCTTTTCCGGGAAAAATGTTGCGAATCTTTTACGCCAGATCGCACCGATCCTGTTAATCGGCATCGGACAGTCCTATGTATTGATCACCGGCAATATTGATTTGTCCATTGGTTCTGTTGTCGGCATGAGCTGCATGATATCTGCGACCATGATGACAAAGGGCATGAATCCATGGGTGGCGGTCATTCTTACCCTGATGTGCTGTCTGATCGTAGGAGTTGTCAACGGCTTACTGGTAGCCAAGTGCAAGCTTCCGCCCTTTATTGCAACCTTAGGTACCATGACAATTGCCAGGGGCGTTGCTCAGATTGTCAATAACAACTACAATACCGATGCCATTGGAGATGGGGCAAGAGGATTTCGGGATTTCTTTTATTATGGAAAGGTCGCCGGAGTGTATAACACAGTGATCATAGCCATTGTTTTATGGCTGGTATTTAATTTCTTATTAAGCAAAACAAGGACCGGGCGGCACATTTATGCAATCGGAAGCAACATAGAGGCCTCCAAGCTATCCGGGGTAAATATCGTAGCGACCACTACAAAGGCTTATCTTGTCAGCTCCTTTTGCTCCTGTGTCGTAGGACTTGTGATCTGTGCAACAAGCGGCATGGGTACCATGGATGCGGGCAATGCCTATGAAATGTATGCTGTGGCTGCTTCCGTAATCGGAGGAGTTTCCACATTGGGAGGCCAGGGAATTCTAATTGGTACGGTAATCGGTGCTTCCATCTGGGGCGTGCTCCAGAATGGACTTCAGTTTGCAGGCGCCCCGGTTGCGATCCGAAATATTGTCATCGGCGCCATTGTAGTGATCTCCGTATTGATTGATGTGATTGTACGAAGCGGAAAGCTGGGAAAGAAAAATAAGATAGAACCATAATGATGGTATTGGAGCCTGAGGCTTTGATATAGGCAGATTTTAAATTATCCAATTTTAAGGAGGAAAAGGTTTATGAAGCGGAAAGTATTGGCGGCTATTCTTTCAATGGGAGTGATTGCGGCTATGGCAGGCTGCAGCAGCGGGCAGAAGGAGGCTGCAGCTACGACCGGGGCAACAACAGCAGCTGCAACAGAAGCTGCAACTACAGCTGCAGAAACAGCGAAAGAGGCGGCTTCCGGCGGAGGCTCACACAAGGTTTATCTGATCACCATGGATCAAATGGACCAGCACTGGGTAAACGTGGATGCAGGCGCCCAGAAGGCTGTAAAGGAGCTTGGAAATGTAGATTATAAATGGCTGGCTCCTGATGTAAAGGATGATGCAAAGCAGATCGAATGCATTAACAATGCCGTAGCAGGAGGCGCACAGGCTATTTTGCTGGCAGCTAACGGCCCTGATGCAGTTACTGCATCGTTACAGGAAGCGATTGACGCAGGAGTAAAAGTGGTATACGTAGACTCCGCAGCATCCCTGCCGGCGATCCAGACCCTTGCAACAGATAACAAAGCTGCGGGAAAAACTGCAGGTGATGAAATGATCAAAGCCTTAAAGGAAAAAGGAATCGAATCAGGCAAGATCGGCATCGTAAACGTAAATGCTGCAACCGCATCCACAGTAGCCAGAGAAGAAGGCTTCCGTTCTGCATTTGAGGGAACAAAGTTTGAGATCCTGGAAACTCAGTACGGCGAAGGCGATGCTGCAAAATCCAAGGATATTGCAGCAAACTATATTACCCAGGGCTGCGTAGGTATTTTCGGAGCCAATGAAGGCTCTACAGTAGGAGCCGGCAATGCCATTCAGGAAGCAGGCGAGACCGTAATCGGCGTAGGCTTTGATAAATCCGATATGATCCTTCAGCTGATTAAAGATGGCTATCTCCTTGCAACCATGGCTCAGAATCCGGATGTTATGGGATATGAAGGAATGAAGACAGCTGTTAATGCCCTGGAAGCCAAGGATACAGGAGATAAGAACGTAGATACAGGCGTTTCCGTTCTTACAAAAGATACATTAAAATAAGTGCGGTTTAAACGCAGATACTTTTTATAACAGGGAAAGAGCAGGGCCGGTTCGCCGGTTCCTGCTCTGTTGGCATATTTTACTTTATGAAGGCAAGAGAGCCGTTTGGCCAGCAGCCAGGCGAATCGAACTTACTTATAATAATAGAAGGCTGAGGTATTATGATGCATATCATGGGATTTGATATTGGAGGAACAAAATGTGCGGTGTTTCTTTGCCGGCTGGAGGGCGATACGATTATATGGAACGGCCGGAAGGAAATACAGACAACATTAGACTGGAGAGCAGTGTTGGATACATTATGCGTTTATGGGGAAAGTATGCTAGAGCCCCATGGAGTTTCCCGGCCTGACTGCCGTATTGGAATATCCTGCGGAGGACCTTTGAGCCCTGACCGCATGGTCATCTGTTCTCCTCCTAATCTGCCGGGATGGGTTTCAGTTCCCATTGTTTCTTATCTGTCGGATAAACTCCAGATGCCTGCCAGGATGTTAAACGACGCCGATGCCTGCGCCCTTGCCGAATGGAAATATGGGGCTGGCAGAGGATCTCTTCATATGATATTTCTCACCTTTGGGACCGGACTTGGCGCAGGGCTGATTCTGAACGGGCGTTTATATACAGGTGCCAGTGGCCTGGCGGGAGAAGTGGGGCACATCCGTCTTAAGGAGGAAGGACCGGTGGGATATGGAAAGGCCGGGAGCCTGGAAGGTTTCTGCAGCGGAGGCGGAATCCGGCAGATGGCAATAAATAAGGCGGAGCAGATGGAAAAAAGCGGCAAAAGGGCCTCCTTTCAGACGGGAGATAAGACAGAAATTACGGCAAAGGATGTGGCAGAGGCGGCCAGGGCAGGCCAAGAGGATGCCGCAGAATTATTAGGAGAGTCGGGAACATATTTCGGAAGAGGACTGTCTATGCTTATTGATATCCTGAATCCGGAGGTAATAGTGGCCGGCAGCATATATGCAAGGACCCATGAATTCATGGAAACAGCCATGTGGGAGGAAATTCACAGGGAGGCTCTTGCCTCTTCCGCAGCCGCGTGCAGGATCGTACCTGCCCAGTTGGGGGAGCGAATAGGGGATTATGGAGCTGTCATGGCTGCTGTTTATAAATAGGTAGCTTGATTTTTTGAAAAGGAGTGACAACGGAAGAGGAACGTGATAAAATAACCCTTGCGCTTCTTAAATGGGCGACAATATTTTGAACAGAGGATGGAAAAAAATGGAAACTGATATGACAAGAGGCAATCCGCTTCCGATCATTTTAAAATTCACACTTCCGCTTCTGATGGGTAATATCTTTCAGCAGCTTTATAACATGGCAGATACCATTATCGTAGGCCGTTTTGTAGGGCCGGATGCACTGGCAGCGGTGGGTTCCACTGGTACGATCATGTTCCTGGTCATTGGATTTTCCCAGGGCATGAGCACCGGGTTTACGGTCCTTACCAGCCAGCGGTTTGGTGCAGGAGATGAAGACGGCGCGAAGCGATCTGTAGCAAATGGGATTATCCTGTCATTTTTCATTATTGTGCTTATGACGGTCTTAAGCCTCTCCTTTATGAGAACACTTTTAAAGGTTATGAACACGCCCGGCAATATATTCGAGGATGCTTACACCTACATTTCCATCATCTGTATGGGGATTGTTGCAAATGTATTTTACAATCTGCTATCCTCTTATCTCCGTTCCGTTGGGAACAGCCGGATTCCCCTTGTGTTTCTGATGTTTTCTGCTTCCCTGAACGTGGTGCTGGATCTTGTTTTTATTATTAATTTTAAAATGGGAGTGGCCGGAGCTGCCTGGGCAACGAATCTTTCTCAGGGGATATCCGCGATCCTGTGCATCGTCTATATTTATAAAAAGGTTCCGGTTTTAACTCCAAAGAGGCATCACTGGAAGCTGAATGTGCCGGATACAACGCGCCAGCTATCCGTGGGAATTCCCATGGCTCTTCAATTTGGAATCACTGCATCAGGAACCATCATCATGCAGTCAGCTGTTAATTTATTCGGTTCAGCCGCAGTAGCAGCTTATACGGCCGCGAATAAGTTTCAGGGTTTGGTTCTGCAGGGAATGGTCGCCATGGGTCAGACAATGGCTACGTATTCAGGGCAGAATTATGGAAAGGGAGACATAGGAAGGATCCGCCAAGGTGTAAGGCTTGTACTTTGGACAGAGGTCGTTTATTCCGCTCTTTCTTCTATCATCGTCTGTTTAGTCCTCCCATATGCATTAAGGCTGTTTTTCTCTGGTGATGTGGATATAACAGAAATGCTGCCATGGGCGAAGACCTATATCTATATATGTGCTGTTTTTTATATTCCTCTTGGAATGATTTTTATATTCAGAAATACCATGCAGGGGTGTGGCTACGGTCTTCTCCCCATGCTTGGAGGAGTCGTAGAGCTTGTGGCCAGACTGATAACTGCGGGATTGGCAATCCGGTTTTTAAGCTTTCCCCTGGCCTGCGCCTGCGATCCGGCGGCCTGGTTAAGCGCCGGCTTGTTCACAGCAATCTCATATGTCTATATCATGAGAAGGGTGGAAAAAAGCAGGGAAAACGAAGCTCTTGTCTGATCTTTTAATTTTCTTAATTTAATATTGATTTATAGTATAATATTTAGTATATTATGTAATAGATTATCTTAGGCGATATGTGAAAGGAGAATCATGATGATAAAAGTAGCTGTTGACGCCATGGGCGGCGACTATGCACCGGTGGAGAT
>POVV01000734.1_pt1 | contig 17561 bp, 14 predicted proteins | sample 1560271 | NCBI WGS metagenome assembly POVV01 (sample SAMN08337232, study PRJNA429181) | Bioreactor metagenome, whole genome shotgun sequencing project. | biome: cows' rumen and soil; feature: anaerobic; isolation source: anaerobic chemostat enrichment culture, galacturonate as sole carbon... | reverse complement strand
ATCTCACCACAGGATATCGGGCTGTGGAATAATGAAACAGAACTGGCGCTGTCAGAAACCATTCAGGGAATAAAAAAGTATTCCTCTATGCCGTTAGGTATCCAGTTAGCTCACGCTGGCCGTAAAGCATCAATGCCGGCACCATGGATATCCGGCCCGGCAGTAAAACCAGAAAATGGAGGATGGCAGCCGGTTGCACCCTCAGCGATTGCCTTTGATAGCAATTCGGCTCAGCCCGAAGCCCTTACCAAAGAACGCATAGATTCTATTGTTGCGTCCTTCGCTCACTCAGCCAAACGAGCTGACAAAATGGGTTTTGACCTCATCGAAATTCATGCGGCCCACGGTTACCTGTTACATCAGTTCCTGTCGCCTATTTCTAATCACCGTGAAGATCGCTACGGCGGCTCATTGGAAAACCGTATGCGCCTGACGTTGGACGTGTTCTCTGCCATTCGAAAAGTCTTCCCGGCGAATAAAGCGGTCGGAGTACGAATATCAGCTAGCGACTGGGTTGAAAACGGCTGGGACTTAGAGCAATCCCTTATCCTGTGCCATAAGCTTAAAGAACTGGGCTGCGACTATATCCACGTGTCCAGCGGTGGATTATCCGTTCAACAGCATATTCCCGTGGGCCCTAACTATCAGGTTCCGTTTGCCCGCCAGATTAAAGCTAAAGTCGGCATGCCGACGATTGCCGTCGGCCTGATAACCGAGCCGGAACAGGCAGAAGCCATTATCGCAACCGGTGAAGCCGATATGGTCGGGTTGGCGCGAGGAATTCTTTATAACCCTCGCTGGCCATGGCATGCGGCAGCGGCATTAGGTGCTCAGGTTACAGCGCCTAAACAGTATTGGCGCTCCCAGCCACACATGGTTAAGAATCTGTTCTCCGATCGATAACCATATTAAGAGCCATCAATAGCCCTGTCTTTACACGGGGCTAAAGACTTTATATACCGGCAACGGTATCTGCTTTTAGCGACAAATCCACCTGACTAAAGTGACATCAATATTGCCCGGGGCGGTGACCTGAGCAATAACTTTTTCACATCCTGACGACATAGAAATGGCATTAACATTCAGCATCCATAACCCTGCCTGTAGTTTTTGTTCATTCTCAATAGCTGCCGGATAAATATCTAACGCCTGATTAGCCAAACGCCATGCGTGCTGAGCGTTGGCATAATGGTTAAATTGAGCAATCAGAACCTGCTGGTAATTTAACAGTCCGAGTAAAGAAATCGAGAACAGCACCATGGCAATCAACACTTCCAACAGGCTGAAACCGGCACTCGATTCAGGCTCTGCCAGCTTCGAATTTATCCAACCTATCGATGCCATCCGCCTCCCGAACCGTTAACGTTAATTTTTGATTCAAGAGAAGGCTCACAGTCAGCGGCTGAAGCCAAAGGGCAAAAATCAGTATATCCATGGGTAAGTGGAATAAAATTAATAGCCGGGTCCCCGCCTTCGTTTTGGCGACCTCGTTGAAATAACGCCAAATCAGGCTCGCCGAATCCCAAAGTGCCAGAACCGCGAATTAATACTCCATTGTTATCGGTGCTACGAAGGCAGGCCGATAAACCGTCACTGGCTAATCGCTGACACTGCCAGCCAGCTTTAGCAGCCGGCCATTGCAGTGAGAATCCCCATGCCAGTGATGAAAGAGCCTGATTATAAGCTTTAAGATAGCGCCGCTCATCGCCATAAATTTTGACCTGAGTAGTTAGCTGACCGCTAAGTCCGTTCAGCATCAGCATGCCGAATAACATCAGCATCATCACCATGGCAATCGTACTAAAACCTTGCTGTCGCAGCAGACTAGCGGAAGGATATAAACTCATATCTGGTTTTTCACTTTGATACGGGTACTCATCCGTCGTTGTAATTCAGGCCATTTATGCCAGTAACCGGCCAGCGTTAGGGTGAAATAATGCTGATTACCCCTATCTGTGCGGATTACCTGAAATTCAGTCACGACGATCTCTGCCGGATCTAACAATTTGTCCCATCCGGTTCCGCTACACCCAGTGGCTCCACGATACTGTTCAATACTACCTGCCAGCCAGCGATAACCGAATTGCTCAGCATTATCCGTTCCAGGAGGTTCAATGGTACCGTTATGGTTTAAATCATATTCAATTAACAGGCAGGAGTTTGGGGGAGACTGAGGATGGGCACTCAACCTGATGCTTTTACCACCGCCTACCGCAGTTTGCGCATAGCAGAACCCGGCTCTTTGCATATCCTTCCCTATTGCTCTCAATACCTGCCGCATAGATTGCTCAAGGCGATATAGCCGGTATAAGGACTGACTCTGATGCTGTAAAGTCGGATACATCGCCGCTACGCTAACCATCATCAAACTGCTTAGCAGCATAGCAATCAACATCTCCAGCAAAGAGAAACCCTGCTGCTGACTGTTTTTAACTGATATCAGCATGAAACAATACCCGGCAGATAAGGCGACTGGCCGGCGACCTTCTCGCTACAGCGGCGCAATCTTCCCTTGGCTGAGATAACTAACCGCACCCGACCGGCCTGATTAGACACCACTAAATGCCCGCTACCGGCAGTATTGCGCAGGCCATAAAAACCCAGCCCAATATCAGACTGGGCAATCTCCAAACTCAGCCCCGGATCCGGTAATCTAAAAATCAGACCGGCCTCTGAGTGACAGTCGCTGCTTTCAGCCTGTAACCCTGCGCTAATACAGCCGACGTTTCCGCGCCGTCCAATACGTAACCGATAGGCGCTATTTCGCCAGTCGGCAGCAAATTGAACCTGAGCCATAAAGGCTAATGCGCCTGAGCTGGCCTGTTCCAACAAAGTTCTCTGCTGGTAATTTTGCCAACTATTTAAGCCGCTGCTGGTTAAGATGGCCATAATCGCGATGACTAACATCATTTCGATTAGCGTCATTCCGCTTTCATTATTATCCGTGTTTATTGTCATCACAGCAGGATAACGAAAGGAATTACGCAGGCGTAAAACAGGAAGGTATTTATGCAAGCCAAGGCTAAATCATTTTATTAAGCCGCTAGCCCGTTGCAAAACGCTGCGGGCTGGCCTGCAAAATTATGATGACTTAAGCGTTGGTGTAGTTATTCCGATATTAATTATACAAATGAAACTTACGTTGAAATTGAATTAAACTACGTTAAAAAAGCTAAAAAAATCCCCGACAGGCGGGGCCATATCAGGGATTCAGTAGCTGGCGGATAAAGCGTAATTAAATGGCTACCGGAGCCTTAATGCCCGGGTGCGGATCGTAACCTTCAATTTCGAAATCTTCAAAACGATAATCAAAAATCGATTCAGGTTTACGCTTAATCACCAGCTTAGGTAGCGCACGTGGTTCACGACTCAGCTGTAAATGAGTTTGATCCATGTGGTTCATATACAGATGGGTATCACCGCCGGTCCAGACAAAATCGCCGACTTCCAGATCGCACTGCTGAGCCATCATATGAACAAACAGCGCATAGCTGGCGATGTTAAACGGCAGGCCAAGGAACACGTCACACGAACGTTGATACAGTTGGCACGACAGTTTTCCATCAGCAACATAAAACTGGAAGAATGCATGGCAAGGTGCCAGCGCCATTTGGTCCAGTTCACCCACGTTCCATGCTGAAACAATAATCCGGCGGGAGTCAGGATCGCTCTTTAACTGCTCAACAACTTTAGTAATCTGGTCAATATGGCTACCGTCTGCGGCACCCCATGAACGCCATTGCTTACCGTAGACCGGGCCTAAATCCCCATTTTCATCAGCCCATTCGTCCCAAATGCTGACGTTATTTTCGTGCAGGTAAGCAATATTAGTCTCACCCTTCAGAAACCATAACAGTTCATGAATAATTGAGCGTAAATGACAACGCTTAGTGGTAACCAGAGGAAACCCATCCTGCAGATTGAAACGCATCTGATGACCAAAGATGGATAACGTACCCGTTCCGGTACGATCTGATTTATTCGCGCCCTCATTCAGGACTTTATGCATTAATTCCAGATACTGTTTCATAGTTTTTTATGCCTGTTGTTGCTTCGATTTAGGGCAGCGATATGCCCAAACCATCATCAAAATACCAGCGATTACCATCGGTAAAGAGAGCAGTTGCCCCATACTGAAAATGCTAAATAGCCCCAGTTGAGCATCCGGCTGACGGAAGAATTCAATGATAAAGCGGAATGAGCCATAACCGATTAAGAACAACCCGGATACGCTTCCCATCGGGCGCTTCTTACGAATAAACAGGTTGAGAATAATAAACAGTACTATGCCTTCCAAGAACATTTCATACAGCTGTGACATGTGTCGAGGCAACATACCGTCTTTCATAAACGGTAGCCATTGTGGGTTCTGTTCAACAAATAGCTGGTCGGCTATTCTCGACGTCGGGAAATACATCGCCCATGAGAAGTCGGTAACCCGTCCCCACAGTTCGCCGTTAATAAAGTTACCTAACCGACCAACACCGAGGCCGAAAGGGATCAGCGGAGCCATAAAATCAGAAACCTGAAAGAATGTGCGTTTGGTGCGGTGAGCAAACCAGAACATTACGGCAATCACCCCTAACAGGCCGCCGTGGAACGACATTCCACCTTCCCAAACTTTAAACAGATAAAGCGGATTAGCCAAAAAGGAAGGAAAATCATAAAACAGTACATAGCCAAGACGACCGCCAACAAATACACCGAGGAAGCCGGCATACAGAAGATTCTCTACTTCATCTTTAGTCCAGCCACTGTTCGGCATTTTAGCGCGTCGGTTTGCCAACCATAAGGCAAAAACGAATCCGACCAGATACATCATGCCATACCAGCGCAGCGATAGCGGCAGCGCAGGCTCTAATGAGAAGATAACCGGATCAAATTTAGGAAATTCCAAAAAGCTAGGATTCATCAATCACCACAGTACATTTCAATGTTGGCTTGGGGTTAAATTAGGGATTAGTCTTACGTTAAAAAACGCATAGATTTTGTCATGATAGCATAGCAAAACCGACAATAGGCGTCACACTTGCCGTATTCACAATCATTTACTTTTTAAGACATCTGCTGACAGTCATGGGCTTTAAGCTCCCATATACCGCAGGTGGTTAAAAATAAGTTAGCCCCACGCTTTAGGTGAGGCTAACGGATCAATCATTTTACCTGCCGGGAAGTACGCTATCCTTTTTTACGGCGATAAGCCGGATGCGTTTTTTGTGGCTTAACTTCCTGCAATGGCATCACTATTGGTGAAAACTCTTTCATCACGCGGCGATAAACATCGCGTTTAAATGAGACAACCTGGCGGACAGGATACCAATAACTCACCCAGCGCCAGCCATCGAACTCAGGCGTACTGCTGCGTTGCATATTGATATCTGCGTCACTACTCAGTAGCTGTAACAAAAACCATTTTTGCTTTTGACCAATACATACGGGCTTTGTGTCCCAACGCACCAAACGTTTAGGTAACTTATATCGTAACCAGTTTCGCGTATAACCTAGGATCCGCACATCTTTTCGACTCAGTCCAACTTCTTCGAAAAGCTCACGGTACATTGCTTGTTCTGGCGTTTCACCGAGGTTTATTCCCCCCTGTGGAAATTGCCATGAGTGCTGACCATAACGGCGAGCCCACAACACTTGTCCTTGCTTATTACAGATTACGATACCAACATTCGGGCGGTAGCCATCATCATCGATCACCGGACTACCTCAAATAAGCATAAATCTTAAAGATAGCCTGATTGTTTCACACAACGTACAGGCGGTAAACCTCTGCTTTACATCGACTGATGATAATTGCAAAAAGAATAACTTGTACAAAAATTAAAAGTTATAAACAGGCTACGCTATTTTCACCCAATGTTATTCACTTTAACTGTGGGTATCTATGTGAAGAACCGGAGAACAATATGGGTAGAACCCGATATAACATTATCTCCCCCTGCTAATGATATAAAAATATTATTTATATTTTTCAATATAATAAATACAAAAATAGTTATACACAGCCTATAAAAGCGTGACTTAGATCTCTAAACGGATCCTTCATGAGTAAAAAATGCTCACCGTCGTTTTTATCCACAGATAATGGTAAAAAGTTGAACACCAGCGTGGCTAATGCCCAAATATAGCCTCACGTCAAGGCTGTAAATTGAACCAGTGATCCCACTTTTGTACACTTATCCAAGATATCTGTGGATAACATGGTGTAAGATCCTGTTCACTGTCGGTGGCTTATTAAATATAAAATCCAGTGCGGCAAATTTAAATAGCGGTTAGAATGATAAATTCATCTTATAAATCACATAATTAGTTTAGTTATCCACTAGTGTAATTTTAAAGATCTATCCTGTATTTTTTATTGTATGTATTTAGACCAGTTAAGAATGGGTTAGCCATGCATAACGATTTATTACCTTTAACTATTCCAGACAGCGAACCAGAGCTGTACCAGCGGGCAATCGCGCTGGCAGGATATACCATGAAGGAGTTGGCCAGCCTGGCCGGAATGCCGATCCCCGAAGATCTTAAGCGAGATAAGGGTTGGGTTGGCATGCTGCTTGAGCGTTATCTTGGTGCCAGTGCGGGTAGCAAACCCGAACAGGACTTTCCTCATTTGGGCGTTGAATTAAAAACCATCCCGGTTAATTCCAAAGGAAACCCGCTGGAGACCACCTTTGTTTGCGTAGCCCCTTTAACGGGTAATAACGGCATTACATGGGAAAGCTCCCACCTGAGGAAAAAACTGTGTCGGGTATTGTGGGTACCGGTTGAAGGAGAGAGAAGTATTCCACTCGCTGAACGAAGGATCGGGACCGCCCTGCTCTGGAGTCCGAATGAGCAAGAAGAACGGCAGCTTCGTCACGATTGGGAAGAGCTGATGGATCTGATCGTCTTAGGCAAAGTCGAATCTATCACTGCACGCCATGGAGAAGTCCTTCAGATTCGTCCTAAGGCAGCAAACAGCAGAGTCCTGACCGAAGCCATAGGTGAACAGGGGCAACCGATTATGACGCTGCCAAGGGGGTTTTACCTTAAGAAGGAATTTACTCGGGCACTGTTGGCGAGATATTTTGATTTATAGCGACGAAAGCAGGCTATGTTTATACCTTCGCTTACGCGGAATTCACCGCTCGAAATAGTCGCTATCCCGACAAGCATCGGGATAGCGACTTAGAAATAACTCATTAAGCTATTTTCTTCTTTTTCATTAACTGAACGATCCACAGTCCGCCGATTGACAGTGCCAGCAGGCTGCCGAAGATACAACCAATGACAACAACGGGCATTCCGGCTTTAACGGCCAGCGTATATAGGCCAAGCATCAGTAACATTGATGTATTTTCACCAAAGTTCTGTACCGCAACGGCATTGCCCGCACCGACCGTCTGTTTACCGCGATCCTGTAATAAGGTATTTAGCGGCACAATAAAGAAGCCGCCGAACACACCGACTAGCATAAGAATCACGTAAGAGAGAACATAACTTTCCTGTAGGATAAAACACACCACGCCAATGCCCAGCAGGATGCCTGCCGGAATACAACGGTTAACCGTTTTTAGCGTAATCCACTTAGCCGCAGCCGCTGCTCCGATCACAATACCCACCGCGACCATCGCATTTAATAGCGTTGGGGTAAGTAACCCTTCCATATGCAGCGCAATAGGTACCCAAAGGATCAGTAAGAAGCGTAAGGTAATTCCCGCGCCCCAAAATAGGCTGGTACCGACTAATGACATGCGTGTTTCGTCGTCCTGCCACAGCACCTTACAGGCGGTAGCAAAGCGCTTAATCATCTCAACCAGATTCCAGCGTGCGCCCGGGCGTGCAGCTTTCAGCCGTGGAATATAGCAGTTAGAGATAACGGCAGCCGCATAGACCACACAGCACATCGCTAACGCAAAGTAAGGGCTGATATCGACCAGCCAGCCCCCCATCAGCGAACCAACTAAAATGGCTGCCAGCGTCGAAGACTCAATCAGACCGTTGGCTTTAACCAGTTGATCGCCATGAGTGATCTCGCCAAGAATGCCGTATTTAGCCGGAGAGTAAGCCGTAGCTCCAATCCCGACTAAGGTATAGCCGACAAAAGGATCCAGCCCGCCAATAATAATTGCCGCACCTAATAGCTTAATGGCGTTAGCAAACATCATGACTCTGCCTTTGGAAAAACTATCGGCAATTTGCCCGACAAACGGAGCCAACGCCACATAAGCCACAATAAATAACATCTGTAGCGTGGAGTGGCTCCACAGCGGGTATTTTTCCTGAATCAGTATGCCTAAGGTAGCAAAAAACAGGGCGCTATCACCAAATGCCGAAAAAAACTGAGCGCTGGTTACCGCGACCATGCCCCGACTCAATAGCGGCTTAGGTGTAACATCAATGGTTGTCATATTTACGCCTTTACTCCGTTGGCTCTTCTGCCAGCCGTTTCAGGGTGACATAGTCCGGTTTACCACTGCCTAATAATGGCAGTGCGCTGATGACTCTGATATCTCTTGGAACAGCCAGCCCCGGCAATCCGAGCTCCTGTGCTGCTTTAGATAATACATCCCGCGCCAGCGCTTGCGAGGTGGTAAATAACACCAGCGATTCACCTTTAGCCAGATCGGTCACTGCGGTTGCTGCATGATCGGCATCCGGAGCGACTTTTCTCGCAATCAGCTCAACGCTTTCCAGCGAAACCATTTCACCGGCTATTTTAGCAAAGCGTTTAACCCGACCTTTAATGGTACAGAAGCCTTCCTGATCAAAGGTGACGATATCACCGGTATCGTACCAGCCTTCTTCCATCTCGCCCTGCTGATTCTCAGCAACAGGCGGCTCAAGCTCGCCGGGTTTCTCAACCCGCAGATAGCCTTTCATGATGTTAGGGCCTTTAACCTGCAACCGGCCGCCCTCTTCGATTCCGGGCACTTTAATCAGTCGGGCCGTCATTCCCGGCAGTATTTTACCCACGGTATGAGACTTAGCCGCCATCGGCACGTTAATGGCAATCACCGGAGCACATTCCGTCACGCCATAGCCTTCAAGAATACGAATACCGAACTTCTCCTGCCAAACTTCACGGGTTGCCGCTGACAGCTTCTCCGCGCCGGCTACCACATAGCGTAAGCGGGCAAAGTCATAAACATGAGCGAAACGGGCGTAGTTATTCAGGAAGGTCGGAGTACCAAACATCACCGTACAGTTTTGGTCGTAAATAAGCTCGGGCACAATTCGGTAATGTAACGGGCTAGGATAGAGAAATATCCGGCTACCGGTAATTAACGGAGTGAACAGACCCGCGGTTAAACCAAAAGCGTGGAACAGAGGCAACGCCGACATAAACTTATCTTTTGGCGTAAAATCAGCCACGGTGCGAATCTGCTCAACGTTAGCTAATAGGCTATTGTGAGAATGAACCACGCCTTTCGGGTTGCCTTCAGACCCAGAGGTAAACAGCACAACCGCTGCATCACTTGGTTTTTGGGGTGCCATTGCCTGACGCGGGAAAAACAGATGTTTGACGACCCAGAATTTATCTTCCCGGGTCAACATATCTTTCATATCTTCAAGGTAATACCACTTAGCGTTTGTAACCTGCTCGGCTAAATAGGTCAGTTGACCTTTTTCTAAAAATTGGCGGGAGGTAATAATAGTTTTAATTTCAGCCGCTTTCAGTGCGCTGCTCAGACCGTTAACACCCGCAGTATAGTTAAGCATTGCCGGTATCCGACCGCTGAGAGAAGTCCCAAAAATAGCGGCAGCCGTAACAATAGTATTGGGTAATAGCAGGCCAACATGCTCGCCCTGCTCACTGACTTTGCCAATAATCCGACTCAGGCCGAGAGATTTTTTTAGCAATGTACGATAGGTGTCATTCTTCATTGCGATATCAGCAATGATGGTCTGGCCCCCGCCGTAGCAGGACTTAGCATCCAAGAAGGCTTCATACAGCGTTTTGGATTTACGGGTTGCCATACGGCCATCCATCATCACCTGATGTAAATGCTCACCGGCCAATTTACGGCGCTCAGTAGACGTCGGGGCTTCAGGCATAGACACTTTAGTATCAGGAAGAACGTGAATGGTGATTTTAGGAAACAGGCGTAGCTTAAAAATTCCTTTGGAACGGCCAAAGAAGCTGAACTCGGCACCTTCAAGCCAGACCGGAATAACGGTTGCATCCGACTTTGCCGCAATAAAAGCAGCACCGTCATAAATCTTCATTAGTGAACCGGTAACTGTGATTCGTCCTTCCGGAAAAATAACAATCGGGCGGCCTTTTTCGATTTGTCGAATCAGGGACTTAATTGCCATTGGGTTACTCGGGTCCATCGGCGCAAAATCAATATAAGGCCGAATAATCCGAATAAACCAGCGATCGGTTACGTTGGAATAGATAGCAAAAACAGGTTTAATGGGCAGAAAAAGCCCGAGCAGAACACCATCGAGAAATGAAAGATGGTTAGGCGTTATCAATAAACGCTCTTTGCTAAAACTGGATAAATCACCTTTGACGCTAACGCGAAAAAAGAGGCGAAAAACAAAACGTAGAAACCGGACCATCATATAAAATTTCCCTATAGCCAGCGCGATATGCGTTGATAGCATCCATTCACTATCTAAGACAATCTATTTCTTGTTCACAGTGCATTATTCGCGTTTCAAATGAATAAAAAACGACCAAAACACCTCACAGGCAAAAAAAAACCTACGCATCCGCGTAGGTCGGTGTAATCCAGTAAATGGTTCCAACGCGAACGTTGGATATTCACCAATAAATACCTCTGGGATACTGAATTTAGTTCACTCAATCAAATCCAGCCAGTGCCAAAACGAAACATTGACCGACAAAGTGTAACTAACCGTGTAATTCGTGTATTTTCTCTCATTTCTAGCTTTCACATATTGCCAATACCCTTATTTTCCGTGAGACTTAGCAATGTAATCGTTTACTTTTATTTTGGTGGGAAATCATTATGGCGACGATCAAAGATGTGGCTAAGCTGGCAGGTGTTTCTGTTGCCACGGTATCTCGCGTCATTAACAACTCACCAAAAGCCAAAGGCGCTACCCGTGAAGCGGTGCTTAACGCGATGGAAAGCCTGCAATACCATCCTAATGCCAATGCCCGAGCGCTTGCCCGCCAAACTACCGGCACGATAGGTCTTATTGTTTGTGACGTATCAGACCCCTTCTTTGGTGCCATGGTTAAAGCGACCGAACAAGTGGCTTACGCCAGCGGGAACTTTTTGCTAATCGGTAACGGTTACCACGATGAACACAAAGAGCGCCAGGCGATAGAGCAGCTTATCCGCCATCAGTGTGAAGCGCTGGTAGTCCATGCAAAAACCTTGTCAGACGATGAATTACGCGGGCTGATGCAACAAATTCCCGGCATGGTGCTGATTAATCGGATTCTGCCGGGGCTGGAAAGTCGTTGCGTTGCATTAGACGATCGTTATGGCTCCCGGCTGGCAACTAATTATCTGATTCAACAGGGCCACCGCAATATAGGCATTATCTGTTCAGACCATAAGATTTCTGACGCCGAAGACCGCCTGCAAGGCTATCGGGATGCACTAACCGAGCATCAAATTGCCATTACGGAAAAACGTATTGCTTACGGCTCGCCTGATGAGGTCGGTGGCGAAAAGGCCTTGATTGAACTGTTAGAGAGAAATCAAAAAATTACTGCGGTGGTTTGTTACAACGACACCATGGCTGCCGGTGCACTCTCAGTGCTCAGCGATAACAATATCCAGGTGCCGCAGGATATGTCGCTGATAGGCTTTGATGATGTACTGATTGCCCGCTACCTCCGACCCGGCCTGACGACCGTCCGATATCCGGTCGTTTCTATGGCGACTCAGGCGGCGGAACTTGCGCTGGCGCTGGCACAGGGAAAACTGCTGCCGGACGTCACTAACTTATTTAATCCAACTTTAGTAAAACGGCATTCGGTGTCGGGGTTAGTGAGTACGGATAAAGATAGTTAACGTTTCACTTCGACTATTTTTGCAGTCCATTTCCAGAATCTAACATTCTTCCGCTAACTCATCCGTTGATTAATTGCCCGCTGTCTGGCGATACATACCCTACCGTGGTTGAAAAAATAGCCAAGAAGCATCAAAGCAGTACCTCTTGTTGATACCACATATCGAATCACAGCCCAATAACACATTGGTGACACGATTCATCTATCACTATTTGCGCCCTTCATTTTACAAACAAACAACATATACGCCAGTATTGTAACATTCAGACATTATTTTCTATGGCGGTTTATGAACTGGCGTATTGGTATTGGCGGGCGCTTGCTGTTTGCATTTTCATTATTGGCAACCATGACCCTTATGGCGACAGGCTTAAGCCTGCGTAGCCATGCAGACTTAGAATCCCGCCTTACTACCCTACATCAGAATCATATCGGGGCGCTGTTTGCCGCCACCCAGTTAAATGACCAGAGCCGACAGGTTGTTAGCCTGGCCTCTGCACTGCTGATGGCCGAAAATCAACAAGAACGGGATCAGGTCAAAAATGAGTTACTGCATACGCTAAATCAAATGGATGAGTGGATGCGCCAACTCCCCGACAGAGACCGCTACTTTCTCGAATTAAATACCCAGATCCGACAAACTATTATGGTGCTGTATCAGGTGGCAACGCTGAAAGCATCAGCCATAGCCGGAACCCATCAGCAAACTCAAAGCTTGAATTTGCAATTTGAGCCTTGGCTGGAGCAATTTAATCAGGGGAAGCCTGAACGCCAGCGCTGGCAGTTAGAATTGGCTTTTTTAGCCGGCTTTATTGAAAAAGTAGCCGCAGCCCAAAGCTTTAACGAACTCGACTACACCTTTCTGCGCATAGAAGATATGGGTAAGAAAATTGCAGGTCAGGCCTCCTTTGACAAAAGCTTGTCTGCCGAGCAATACCAACAATTGATTCAGCTACTGGCTTTAACCTCCAGAGAGGGCCAGCTATTTAGCTATAAAAATCAAGAACTGGATCTCTCCTATCAACTCTCATTTCTGATGGCCAATAACCAGCGCTATGTGCAACAACTCGCCAAGCAAATCAGCTATTACAGCCAGCAGGTCAACCGGCTTATTGATACTGAACTGTCGGCCGCCACTCAATCAGTAGCTCAGGCTAGCCGCTTAACGCTGGGTCTGTCATTGGTCAGCCTTATTTTAGTTATTACGCTGTCATGGCTGTATGTCCGCCGCAGTATTATTAATCGAATTCGCACTTTACAGAGCAATATGAAAAGCATCGCCAAAGGCGAGTTGAATACCCCGATCATTATTCTGGGCAACGACGAAATCAGTTCAATGGCTAAGGATCTGGCTATATTTCAGCAATCTGCTTTGCGGGCAGAGCAAACCCGCTGGCAGCTACAGCAAGAAACGGATGAACGCCGCCAGGCTGAACACCAGCTAGCGCTGGCTCAGGAAGAACTGGTTCAGGCAGGAAAACTCGCTGCGTTAGGTCAGCTCAGTGTCTCGATTACTCACGAAATTAATCAGCCTCTGGCGGCAATGCGCAACTATATCTTTAGCCTGAACCACTACCTGCAACAAAATGATGCTACCCAGATAAAGCGCAAAATCGACCAGCTTAGCCAACTGCTGGATAAAGTCAGCCATATCACTCATCACCTTAAGAGCTTTGCCAGAAAGGCTGATAACAACCTCTCTCCGGTTCACCTGAAAACTGTGCTATGTGCCGCAATTGAGTTGGTTCAGGTCAGCAAGCAGGGAATTGACCTACAGATTCAGCCGGTTAATCCTGAGCAGAAGGATCACTCGCTGAATGACATTTGGGCTTCGGCCGAAGCAATACGCCTTGAACAGGTCCTAGTGAATTTGCTGTCTAATGCGATTGATGCCATCTCGTCAGTTGCTCAGCCAAAAATTATTATTGCCTGGCAACGCCTTGAACACTGGGTCGAGATACTGGTAATAGATAATGGCTGCGGGATCGCACCTGAGCATGCCGGCCGCATTTTTGATCCATTCTTTTCACAAAAAACCGCCAGCAACGGTCTGGGACTCGGTTTATCGATTAGTTACAACATTATGCAGGATCTCCGCGGACACCTCCGACTGGTCAGTAGCCGCAGTGGTTATACCTGTTTTTCTCTCAGGCTGAGATTAGTTCCGCCACCGGAATCAGGCGACAACACAGAGGATTGATGATGAATATTGAAATTATTATTGTTGATGACGATCCTTGCATGTCAGAGAGTCTGGCTGAAATGCTGGGTATTGCCGGTTTCAGCTGTCGGGAGTTTAACCGCCCTCAGGAAGCCTTGGACTATATCGCTACTCACTCATCCTGCATCGTCTTGAGTGATATCCGCATGCCGGATATCGACGGGCTCCAGCTTTTAGCCGCCGTACAACAGCTGGATAATCAATTACCGGTGATCCTGATGAGCGGCCATGCGGATATTCCACTGGCGATTCAGGCCATGAAAGAAGGTGCCCAAGACTTTTTGGAAAAGCCGATTAATTCAGAACAGCTATTTCGCCAGACTGAACTTGCCCTTAACCGCCGTCAGGCCTATTTGCAAATGAATAGCCAAAGCCAGCCCGCGTCAGCCCACGCAGAATATATGACGCAAAAAATTATTGGCCGCTCACCGGCAATACAATATCTCCGCCAGCAGGCGATGGTTTTAGCGCAGGCTCAGGTTGATACCCTGATTTATGGCGAAACAGGCAGTGGAAAAGATGTCGTTGCCGACGCTATTCACCATAGCGGGCCAAGGGCTGATAAGCCCTTTATTGCCATTAACTGCGGAGCAATGCCGGAGAACTTACTGGAGAGTGAGTTATTCGGCCATGAAGCAGGATCTTTTACCGGGGCCCAAAAACGACATATTGGTAAAATTGAAGCCGCCAACGGCGGTACGCTGTTTCTCGATGAAATAGAAAGTATGCCGCTCGTCGCTCAAGTTAGGCTACTGCGCGTGCTCCAGACCCGCACTATTGAGCGCGTTGGCAGCCATCAGCTAATTCCGGTCAATATCCACGTTTTGGCCGCCAGTAAAATGGACTTGGTTACCCTCAGCCACCAAGGGCGCTTTCGCTCCGACCTGCTCTACCGGCTCAATGTGGCTAACTTACATATTCCTCCCCTGCGCGAGCGGGAGAATGACATCTTGTTGCTGTTTGAATTCTTCTGTCAGCAAGCCGCTCTCCAGTATCAACGGGAGACACCTACGCTGAAAATTAGCCAACAAAATAAGCTATTAAGCTACCTTTGGCCGGGCAACGTCAGAGAGCTCAAGAATGTGGCAAACCGCTACGTACTCGGGATCCCCGGTGACGGCATTAATCTGAATGAAGAAATACCGGCACCGGTAGTCGATATTGCCGATCTTGAACATCATCTGGATACCTACGAAAAGAAGATATTGATCTCTACGCTGGAAATATGTGCCGGAGAGCTGAACGATGTCGCCACACACTTGAACCTGACCCGAAAAACCCTTTACCGCAAAATGAAGAAACATGGTTTGAATAAACGCATCTTCCGTAGCCTAGGGAGGACAATAATGTCCTCATGAACCGTAAAATAAGGACACTTTTGTCCTTATTTTTCCCTTTACGGCTAACTGAGTCCCTTTAGAACCGCGCAGTTATTGTTAATTTTATGTTGGCATTGTTATTGCTTTGTTATAAATGAACGCTTAAACGACCGAGTCGTTATACAAGAACAAAAAAACTTACCCTACATAGCATCAATGAGGACGTAACAATGACCAAACTTAAAACCAAACAGTTATCCCGGTGGTTATCCGTCTCAGCATTATTGACCGGCAGTCTGCTCTTTATGTCATCCGTTTCGGCGGCAACCTGTAGCTATCGCGGAGATCTGGACGATCGCTATTGTGATGAAAATCGGGATATGGTGGCCGATACTCCGACCGATCCTAAAGAGTGGAAAAATCCGGGCACCTTGGTGTTTAGCTATACTCCGGTAGAAGATCCTGCCGTTTATAAGGATGCCTTTGCTGACTTCCAGAAATATCTATCTGATAAGACCGGCAAAAAGGTGATTTATTATTCCGTTCATTCAAACTCAGCACAGGTCGAAGCAATGCGCTCAGGCCGGCTGCATATCGCCGGGTTCTCTACCGGCCCGACCGGCTATGCGGTTAACCTGGCTGGCTATGTTCCTATCGCGGTAAAAGGCACTGAAAAAGAGTTTCAGGGTTATAACTTAATCGTGCTGGTTAAGGCCGACAGCCCGTATAAAACCATGGATGACCTAAAAGGCAAAGTTGTCGCCCATACCTCCGTTTCATCTAACTCCGGTAACTTGGCGCCGCGTGCACTGTTCCCGAAAATTGGCATTACCCCGGATGAAGACTACAAAGTGGTTTATTCCGGTAAGCATGACCAATCAGTGATGGGCGTATTAAGCGGTGACTACGATGCCGCACCGGTTGCCTCCGATGTGTATGAGCGCATGGTAGAAGCCGGACGTGTTAAAGCAGCCGATTTCCGGACAATCTATACCAGCGCCCGCTTCCCGACCTCAGCCTTTGGTTATGCTTACGATTTAGATCCTGAGCTGGTTGCCAAAATTAAAGATGCCTTTACCACCTACCGATTCCCGCCTGAAATGCAAGAAACCTTTGGCGGTGCCGACCGCTTCTATGCCATTAACTACAAAGATGACTGGGGAGTGGTTCGTGAAATCGCTTCAGCCACCGGCACTGCCTATAGCAAAAATGGCCTACAGCAGTTAGCCGAGAAAGAAGCCGCTGACGCAGCGAAAAAGAAACGTGAAGCCGAGGCGCCTGTTAAGCAGTAATCGCATTCGGATAGACAAGCTTTCACTTTTACCCACATTACTTTCTTTTTACTGTCCGGGATAGCCATTCGCTATCCCGCAGGAGGCCTATTACTATGACAATATCAGCCGGAATCCAGCCTCAAGTTCAACCTAAGAACTATTTAACCATTAACCAGTTGAATCACTCTTACCGTGCAGGTAAGCCGATTCTAAAAGATATCAATATATCCATTGAGCAACCGGGAATTATTGCCATTATCGGCCCGTCCGGCACCGGGAAAAGTACGCTGCTGCGCTGTATCAATCGATTAATTACGCCAACAACCGGAGAGATTCTGTTCCAACACGCCGATCTGGTTAAAGTTCAGGGCAAAGCCTTACGCCACCTGCGCCGCCAAATTGGCATGGTATTTCAGGAGTACAATCTGGTCGAACGGCTAAGCGTAATTGAAAACGTATTAACCGGCCGTTTGGGATATATGAATGCGTGGCAGGCATGGCGACGTAAATTTCTGCAAGAAGATATCGACCGGGCCTTTGAGTTGCTCCATCACGTCGGACTAACCGATTTTGCCACACAGCGGGCCGATAGCCTGTCTGGCGGGCAACGTCAGCGAGTCGGTATTGCCCGAGCCCTGATGCAGAACCCGCATATTTTACTGGCCGATGAGCCGACTTCATCTCTGGATCCCAAGACAGCGGTAGAAATTATGGAGCTGATGGATACGCTGGCCGCCAGCAAAGGTATTCCAACG
>POVV01000733.1_pt1 | contig 17578 bp, 16 predicted proteins | sample 1560271 | NCBI WGS metagenome assembly POVV01 (sample SAMN08337232, study PRJNA429181) | Bioreactor metagenome, whole genome shotgun sequencing project. | biome: cows' rumen and soil; feature: anaerobic; isolation source: anaerobic chemostat enrichment culture, galacturonate as sole carbon... | reverse complement strand
GCCAGAGCTCCTGAGTAAAGTATTCGATGAATTTTATCAGGCCGAGAAGACGCATGAAAAAGTATCGGATGGCGTTGGTTTAGGCTTGCCCTTATCCAAGAAGCTGATAGAAATGCATGATGGGAAACTGGAGTTAAGCAGCACATTCCAAGTGGGAACAACTGTTGTTGTATATTTACCGGCGCAATACCGGTCAGAAAATTCATTTGATATTCGCCTGCATCTAAACGAATAAGACAAGAATCCACGTACGAAGCAGCGGCAAAATAACACCAGAGGCAAAGGAGTCGGCAGCGTGAAAGATAAGAAGATTTTAATCGTTGAAGATGACGATAACAGCGCGCTTCTATTAAAAGACTTTTTTCATATCAAAGGGTTTGTCACAGAGCATGTGAAAGACGGAATTACCGCGGTTGCCAAAGTGGCGGACGGCAATATTCAGGCGATTATTCTTGACCTGCGGTTGCCAGGGCAAAACGGTTTTGTCACTGCCGAAAAGATTCGCCAGACACCAGGCGGAAATCGTATTCCCATCATTGTCTTAACCGCCTTTGCTGACAGCCAAAACAAACTGCGTGCCTATCAGGCAGGCGCTAACTATGTGCTGGCCAAACCAGTCAACATAAAAGAACTATTTAACATCATTAACAATTTACTAAGCCTGCTGCAGTAAGCCGGTGACAAAAGCTGAGGCATTCTTGTGAGTACTTTGGCAATTATCTATTACCCAGGGAAATGATACTGCCATTCCCGTATCGTTCTGACAAACCGCCGGATCTTGTCGTGGTCTTTGACGCCGTTGCTTTCCACTCCGCTGCTGACATCGACGCCCAGGGGCTTTACCGTCTGAACGGCATTGAGCACATTGTCCGCGGTCAGGCCGCCCGCCAGGATGATCCGGTGCGTCCGGGCAGCCCTGACGGCCAGCTCCCAGGGAAAGACGCGGCCGGTGCCGCCGGGCTTTCCGGGCACATAGCTGTCAAGCAGCAGGTGGCAGTGCCGGTATTCGTCCAGCAGCGCCAGTGAGCTTTCGTCCTTAACCGCCAGCGCCTTAATCACAGTCTGTGAAAACCGGCTGCAGTACGCGGCGGATTCCCGCCCGTGGAACTGCAGCGTATCCAAACCGCAATAGGCGGCGATTTCCTGCACCTTCTCCGCCGGTTCATCCACAAAAACGCCGACCTTGCTGACAAAGGGCGGCAATGCCCGGCAAATTTCCCTGGCGGTATCCGGCTCAACCTGGCGCTTGCCGGGAGCAAAGATCATCCCGATGGCATCGACTCCGGCCACCGCTGCCGCCAAAGCGGCGTCAACATCCCGCAGGCCGCAGATCTTGATGCGGATCACGGGCGGTCACCCGCCAGCTCCCGCAGCTTCTGTCCCGGTGACGCGCTGCGCATCAGCGCTTCACCGATTAATACGGCATGAACACCGCAGGCGGCCAGCCGGCTGATATCCTCCGGGGTATTGATGCCGCTTTCGCTGACCAGAACCCGGTCTGCCGGAATATGCCGCGCCAGGGAAAAGGTGGTTTCGAGCTTGGTTTCAAAGGTCGCTAAATCGCGGTTATTGATGCCGATGATCCGGGCGCCGGAGGCTAAAGCGGTTTCTACTTCCGCCTGGCTATGGGCTTCGACCAGGCATTCGAGCGATAAAGCCTGCGCCTGACGCAGCAGAGTCGCCAACTGATGCCCGGACAGCGCGGCAACAATCAGCAGCACGGCATCCGCGCCATAGGCGCGCGCCTCAACCAACTGGTATTCATCAATAATAAAATCCTTCCGCAGCAAGGGCAGATCAGTCACCTGACGGGCCCGCCGCAGGTAATCCACACTGCCTTGAAAGAACTCCGGCTCAGTCAAAATCGAAAGAGCGGCAGCGCCGTTCTCCGTATAACCGGTAAACACGTCCTCAGGCGTCAAACCCTTGCGGATAACCCCTTTAGACGGTGAAGCCTGCTTAAATTCGGCAATGATCCGCACTTGACTGGGCACGGCCAAGGCCTGCCGCAGGCTGCGGGTGGCGGGCAGCTGCTCGATTTGCTGATATAATACTGTCTGCGGCTGCAGCAGTTTTTTTTGTTTCAGCTCACGGCTGACAGAAGCAAGAATGTTATCCAGTATCATTGCAGCCTCCCATTTTGAAACCGTTTCATTTCCATAAACCGGGCCAGCGCCTGACCGCTGTCAATGCTCTCGGCCGCCAGGGCTACCCCTTCCCGTAAGTTGGCGGCTTTATCGCCGGCAATCAGGGCAGCCGCCGCATTGAGCAGAACGACATCCCGCCGCGGCCCCTGTTCTCCCTGCAGAATGTTCAGCAGGATCTGCCCGTTTTCCGCCGCGCTGCCGCCGGTGATGGCCGACAGGTCTGCCCGCTGGAAGCCCACATCCTCAGGCGAGATATAGTAGGTATGAATCTCGCCGTCTTTTAATTCCGTCACCTTGGTGGGAGCGGATATGGAGATCTCATCCAGACCGTCCACACTATGCACCACCAGGACATGCTCCGACCCCAGCCGCTGCAGAACCCGGGCCATCATTTCCGTCAGCTCCGGCCGGAACACGCCCAGCAGCTGGCAGCTGGCTCCAGCCGGATTGGTCAGCGGCCCTAAGATGTTGAAAATGGTGCGGATGCCGATTTCCCGGCGCGGTCCGGCAATCGCTTTCGTCGCCTGATGAAATTGCGGCGCAAACAGAAAGCCGATGTTGAGCTTCTGCAGGCTTGCCTCGACAGCACCTGCGTCAAGACTGACGGGGATTCCCAGCGACTCCAGGACATCAGAGCTGCCGCAGCGGCTGGAAACCGAACGGTTGCCATGCTTTGCCACCGTCAGTCCGGCTCCGGCCACCACAAAGGCCGCTGTAGTCGAGATATTAAACGTATTCTTCTGATCGCCGCCGGTGCCGCAGGTATCAATCACCCGTCCCGGCGGGCTTACCCGCGTGGCTTTGCGCCGCATAACCCGCGCGCAGCCGGCGATCTCCTCCAGCGTTTCCCCTTTGATGCTCAGCGCGGTCAGCACGCCGCCAATCTGCGCCGCTGTGGCGCTGCCGTCCATGATTGTTTCCATCATGACTTCCGCTTCCGCTTCACTGAGGTTTTCCCCTAAGACTACTCGCTGTAATATATTTTGAATCATACCGCACGCCTCCTCAAAAAGTTCTCCATCAAGAAAAGTCCCTGTTCGGTCAGAATCGATTCCGGATGAAACTGGACTCCCTCCAGCGGATATTGCTTATGCCGCAGACCCATCACAATACCGTCCTCCGTGCGGGCCGTCACCTGCAGGCAATCGGGAACCGTCGCCGGGTCAACAAGCAACGAATGATACCGGGTGGCGGCAAAGGGCTGTGTCAGACCCTGATAGATCCCCTGCCCATCGTGGTGAATGGTGGCTACCTTGCCGTGCACCGGCAGGGGCGCCCGGCAGACCACCGCTCCGAACACTTCACCGATGGCCTGATGTCCCAGACAGACGCCCAGCAGCGGAATCCGGCTGCCGCATTGACTGATCACGTCTTTCGAGATACCCGCCTGTTGGGGCGTCCCCGGTCCGGGGGAAATGATAATATGCGACGGCTGCAGCGCCAGCAGCTCCTGCACCGTAATCGCGTCATTGCGGAATACTGCGACATCGGCCGCCAAGATGCCCAGGTATTGCACCAGGTTATAGGTAAAGGAATCCACATTGTCAATAACGGCAATCATGCGTCACCCTCCTCGGTAAGAAATAAAGCGTGCAGCAGACCCTGCGCCTTGTTCAGCGTTTCCTCATATTCGGCCGCCGGGTCTGAATCGGCGACGACACCGCCGCCGGCCTGCACATGAATCTGGCCGTCGGCAATGACAAAAGTCCGAATCGTGATGCAGGTATCCATATTGCCCGAGAACCCCAGATAGCCAACAACCCCGGCATACGGGCCGCGTTTGGTCTGCTCCAGCTCCCGGATAATCTCCATCGCCCTCACCTTGGGCGCGCCGGATACCGTTCCGGCCGGGAAGCAGGCTGTCAGGGCATCAATCATGTCCTTGCCCGGCTGCAGTGTGCCGGTAACCGAGGAAACCAGATGCATGACATGTGAATATTTTTCAACCGCCATTAATGTAGGAACCTGCACGGTGCCATACCGGGCGATCTTGCCGATATCATTGCGCCCCAGGTCAACCAGCATGATATGCTCCGCCCGTTCCTTGGCGTCAGCCAGCAGCTCGGCGGCAAGCTGATCATCCTCCTGCGGCGTCTTGCCCCGCCTGCGCGTCCCGGCAATCGGCCGGGTCTCCACCTGACCGTCCTCCAGCCTGACCAGCAGCTCCGGCGACGAGCCGACAATCTGGATAGCGCCGAAATTCAGATAATACAAATAGGGCGACGGATTGACCGAGCGCAAGCTCCGGTACACATCAAACGGCTGTGTCTGCAGCTTGGCTGACAAGCGCTGGGATGGCACGACCTGAAAAATGTCACCGGCAGCAATATACTCCTTGGCCTGATTAACCATCCGCATATATTCCTCTTGCGTCCGGTTTGAGCGGACAACCGAGCGGGGACAGGCGGGACGGGGCGGGAGCCGCAGCGGTTTTGCCAATCGGTCCTTCATTTCCCGCAGCAGCCTGACAGCCTGGTGATAGCAGTCCGCCGGCTCGCCCTCGATCCGGGCGCAGACGATCAACTGCAGGCAGTGCTTGACATGGTCAAATACGGCGATGACCTCCGGGAACAGCAGGCAGCTGTCCGGCAGTCCCAGATCATCACGCTCCGCCGCGGGCAGCCGTTCCAGATGCTCGATCATATCAAAGCCGAAATAGCCGACCGCCCCGCCGTGAAACCGCGGCAATCCGGGGATATGCACAGGCATAAATTCCCGCATCAGCTCTCGCAGCACCATAAACGGATTGCCCTCATGCTGCCGGGTCGCTTCTCCGTCTGTGACCGTACACACCGGGCCGTGAACAGTGACGGTACGGAAAGGGCGCAAGCCGATAAAGGAATACCGTCCCAAATGCTCGCCGCCCTCCACACTCTCCAGAATAAAGCCCGGCTCATCGCCAACCAGCTTGCAATACACAGAAATGGCGGTTTCCATATCCGCCTTGACGCTGACGGAAACCGGCACCAAATTACCTTGCTGTGCCAACGCACAAAATTCTTTCACTGTCGATACCATGCGTATTCCTCCTCATCTGTTGCCCCTAGATCAAATAAAAAAACCTTTCATCCTGAATAAGGACGAAAGGTTACTTCCGCGGTGCCACCTTAGATAGGCAAAATGCCTCTCTCGATAGGTACGGGACAATACAAGCGCTGAAAAGCCGCATCACTCCACCACAAATAAAAAAATCCTCCGTCCGTAAGGACGAAAGATTAACTTCCGTGGTGCCACCTTGTTAGGCGTGATTGCGCCTCACTCTCCAGGTACAGGAAATTGTCCGATACCCTGTCTCCAGTTAACGGTGAGACGCTCCGGCCAAGCCTACTGTCATTTCGGTTGGCAGCTCAAGGGCCCATTCACCAAAAGGATACCTGCGGAGCTTACACTACCCTCCACTCGCTGAAAAGCTCGTTTTCCGGCTACTCTTCCCTATCCATGCTGTTAAATGCATCATGTAATTGCATTTACTATAGCATTATTTTTTGGCCTTTGCAAATACTTTTTTCGCTATTTGTTACAAATTGATTGGATTTTTAACGGCAACTGCTGCAAACTGTAAATTGCAATAGCTAACGGTGCACAGCGCTGCGGTAAGCCCGCATCGGTTAACCGTCTTTTTATCGTTAACCATTTTTAAATATTAGGTTGACAATCAAGGTGTGGCGATTATAATGAAAACTAACTGCACTCAGCGGAAACAATCAAAACAGAGGAGCTTGATAACATGAGTATTGTCCAACAGTTGAAGTCAGCCATTCTTTCCGGTTACCAAATCAGCAAAGCGGACGCGCTGGCGCTCTGCGACGCGCCGCTTGACGAGCTGTGCGACGCCGCCAATGAACTGCGGGAGCATTTCTGCGGCAACGCGTTTGATATCTGTACCATCATCAACGGCAAAAGCGGCAGATGCTCGGAAAACTGTAAATACTGCGCCCAATCGAGCTATTACCGCACCGAAATTGAAGAATACCCCCTGCTCGGCAGTGACGATATTCTAAAAGACGCGCACTATAATCACAGCCGGGGAATTCTCCGCTTCTCAATTGTCACTTCCGGACGCACCCTGTCTGACCCGGAAATGGACGAGGTCTGCGAAAGCTACCGGCAGATACAGCAAAGCTGTCCGATCTCGCTCTGCGCTTCACACGGGCTGTTAACCTTTGAACAGTTCCAGCAGCTAAAAGCGGCAGGCGTCTCACGGTATCACAATAATCTGGAAACCTCCCGCCGCAACTTCCCCAACATTTGCACCACCCATACCTATGACGATAAGATCCGGGCGATTCAAGACGCCCAGGCGGCAGGCCTGGAGATCTGCAGCGGCGGCATCATGGGTCTGGGCGAAACCATGGAAGACCGCATTGATATGGCCTTGGACATCCGCGCGCTGGGAGTCAAGTCCGTTCCCGTCAATGTCCTGAATCCGATCCCCGGCACCCCGTTTGAGCACCTGTCGCCGCTGACAGATGACGAAGTACGCCGGATCATTGCCATCTTCCGCTTCATCCAGCCGGACGGCGCGGTCCGTCTGGCCGGCGGGCGCGGCTTATTGACCGATAAGGGCAAAAAGGCATTCCAGTCCGGCGCTAACGCGGCGATCTCCGGCGATATGCTGACCACCTCAGGCATCAGCATCAGTGATGATCTGGACATGCTCGCCGACCTGCGCTTTGAAGCCAAGCAGTTATAAAAGGGGGGCGGCCCCTGGCAACAGAGGAACCACCCCACATCTTGAACACCCGATTGACCGGATCAGATATACGCATCAATCACTTTTTTCCGTTTTCGCCGCTGCTGCTCCACCTGCAGATAGGCGGCACTGTTTGCGTGCTGCTTGTCCTTGAGCCGGTTCTCCCGTTCCTCACGCACCTCTGACCGGGCCTTTTGCCCCTTGCGGCTGCGGGCCGCGTCGGCCGCCATAATCCCCAGTGTGCGGGAATCCTCAAGATCCCCCTCCACAGCGCCGGAAGCGCGGCTGCCGGATTCCCGCCATTCCCGTGGATCGCTCACCGTGACAACACCGCCGGAACGGCCGTAGGTTCCATATTTGCCGCTGGCTGACACCAGCTTCGACAAGGACGCTGACGTCAGCGCCGGGGCGTTATTGTCCCGCCGGTATTGCTCCCATTTCTTTTTCTCCATCTGGCGCAGCAAGTCCCACTGCCGGTCCTGAAGCCGGCCCGACTGGTCCTGGTACTGGGTCCGCAGCAATTCACTGTTGACCTCCCGCAGCTCACGAACCAGCTCCTTGCGGTCGGCAGTCCCTTTGCCTGATTGCGAAATCCGCGCACAGACAGACTGCAGCCGTTCACTCAACTGATTCATCCGGTTCTGCGGCCGGATCGCCCCAAAGCGATCGGAAGAATTATATTGACATATCAACCCCAGCATTGATGTTGATAGAAAGTTCATTTTCCTGCTCCATTTCCCTATTCTCTGCCTCAGGAACCGGCTGCAGTGCCCAAAGCAGCAGATAAAAGGCCCGCAGCCAGCCTGTCATCAAGCCAACGAGATCACACTGTCAAGACACGGGGCTATAATCTTAGTATCGACACACTAGCGGAAAAAGTTAAGTGTCTACACTCTCAGCTATTGCTGTCCCGGCAGCTGCAATCTGTTCAGCAGAGCATAGCAAACGCACCAGGATTATCCGGTTTACCGCACCCTTATTGTTAACCAATCTCCATAGACAGGTTTACATATCCATTACATAAACAGGAGGCGAATTATTTGGCTTTGGCAATAGAGAAAAATCGAACCGCTTCTCTCATTATTTGCGCACTCTTTTCCGCACTCATCGCAATCGGCGCTTTCATCAAGGTCCCTGTCCCCGCGGTTCCCTTTACACTGCAATTCTTATTTACCACCCTGGCCGGCATACTGCTCGGTCCCCGGCTGGGCTCTCTGTCGGTTGCCGTTTATCTCTCGGTCGGGCTGGTAGGCATTCCCGTATTTGCCCAGGGCGGCGGCCCCGGCTATATTTTTCAGCCCAGCTTCGGCTATCTCATCGGCTTTTATCTCGGCACCTATATCACCGGGACGATTGCCCACACCGCCGGTTCCCAGCCCACTGTCAAGCGGCTGCTCATTGCCGGCTTTGCCGGGTTGGCTGTGGTTTATCTCATCGGCATGGTCTACTACTATGTGGTGGCCAACTACTATATTCAAAAACCAATCGGGGTCTGGCCATTGATTTGGTACTGCTTTGTCCTCGCCCTGCCGGGTGATGTGGTGATTTGTTTCGTCAGCGCGATCCTTGGCAAGCGGCTGATTCCGATTCTGAACAGAGGTGTCCGTTAACATGAGCCGGGGATTATATATCACCGCGACCGGAACCGATACCGGCAAAACCTATGTAACTGCCCTGCTGGTCAAGCGGCTGCGCCAGAGCGGCCTAAACGCCGGTTATTACAAACCGGCTCTCAGCGGCGCGATAGTTGCGGACGGACAACTGATTCCCGGCGACTGTCAATTCGTAGCCGACACGGCCGGGTTGTCCGATCCGCCGCAGAGCCTGGTCTCCTACATATACCAGGCAGCGGTGTCGCCGCATCTGGCGGCGCAAAGGGAAAACCGGCCCATCGAGCCACAGGTGATTCTTGCCGATTTCGCTGGCATCAGGCAGCGGTTCGACTATATCACCGTCGAAGGCTGCGGCGGCATTGTCTGTCCGCTGCGCCTGGATGAACAAACACTGCTGCAGACCGATATCATCAAGCTGTTGAATCTGGACGTCCTGCTGGTAGCCGCAGCCGGTCTCGGCACCATCAATCAGACGATGCTGACGGCAGAATACGCGCGGCAGCACGGCATTGTCATCAGAGGCATCATTCTCAATCAGTATGACGAAAACAGCTTCTTGCACCAAGACAATAAGCAAGTTATCGAACGGCTGACACAGCTGCCGGTCATTGCCTGTATCAGTGAAAACGCCGCAGAGCTTGCTATGGATGCCCAAGTGCTTTGCTCATACTACCAGGAGGTGTAAGTCATGAATTGGACAGAAAAGGATTTAGCCCACATCTGGCATCCCTGTTCGCAGATGAAAGACTACGCGGAGCTTCCCCCCATTATCGTGGACCACGCTGCAGGCCTGTATCTATACGATAAAGACGACAACCGCTACCTGGATGCCGTCAGCTCCTGGTGGTGCAATCTGCTGGGACATTGCCACCCGCGCATCAACGCGGCTGTCAAGCGGCAGCTTGATCAACTGGAGCATGTGATCTTCGCGAATTTTTCCCACACGCCCGCCATTACGCTCTGTGACCGCCTGGCCGGACTGTTGCCGGCAGGCTTGACCAAATTCTTCTTTACCGACAACGGCTCATCCGCGGTGGAAGCGGCCATGAAAATGAGCTTTCAATACCATTACCAGACAGGCGCGCCACAGAAAAAACGGTTTATGGCCTTGAGTGACGCGTACCACGGGGAAACGGTCGGCGCACTGTCGCTGGGCGGTGTCGATTTGTATTCGGAAATCTATAAACCGCTGCTGCTCGATATTATCCGGGTGGACGGCCCGGACTGCTACCGCTGTCCCTACGGCCAGCACCGCGAAAGCTGCCATGCCGAATGCTTCGCCGCGGCGGAAGACGCGTTTGCCCAGCATGGCCATGAGGTATGCGCTTTTATTGTCGAGCCGCTGGTACAGGCAGCGGCAGGGATGAAAATCTACCCGCCGGCCTATCTGAAAAAACTGCGTCAGGCTTGTGATGCCCACCAGGTACACCTGATTGCCGATGAAATCGCCACAGGCTTCGGCCGGACAGGCAAGCTGTTCGCCTGTGACCACGCAGGCATTTCGCCTGATATGATCTGCTTATCCAAAGGGCTGACCGGCGGCTATATGCCGATGGCCCTGGCCGTGACCACCCAGAAAATCTATGACGCGTTCTACGCCGACTACAATGACGGCAAGGCCTTCATGCACAGCCACACCTACAGCGGCAACCCCCTGGCCTGTTCGGCAGCGGTTGAAGTGCTTGCCATCCTGAGGGAAGAAAATATCTTAGCCAAAGCCAACGCAAACTCCCGCTATTTCACTCAATTGGTGCACGAAAAATTAAGCGAACACCGCCATGTTGGCGATATTCGCTCGATCGGCCTGATCAACGCCATTGAATTAGTGGAAGATAAAGCCAGCAAGCGCTCTTTTGATTCCAAACGCCGCACCGGCTATCAGATTTACAAACAGGCCCTGAAAAAAGGCGTCGTCCTGCGCCCATTGGGAGATGTCCTGTACTTTAACCCGCCGCTGACAATCACCCGCGAGGATATGGATTTCGCAGTACGAGTTTGCGCGGATTGTATTGGTGAGGTTTTGGGGTGACGTGGGTTCGGTATTCCTAGAGACTTTAATTGACCGAGCCATTGGGGAGCGCATTTGAAAATTAGCAAAACAGCTATGCTTTGTGCAATAGCTGTTTTGTTCGCCGGGCCAGCAGGTTCGCTTTATATCGTTGCAGAACTTTCAGTACTTAAAATACGATATTTACCATTTATCTCATGTTGCTGAAAATAATTCTTATCCCATATCTCAACAACTAGTGTCGAATCCTTACTATGTTTAGGGCAACGATATGTAATGGCTATATTATCCTTTTCCCAAATATAATAATTCAATTTTGGATCAAAAAAGTAATGATCCGATAATGCATTGAAGCTGTGTCCATCTATTATAAATTTTGATACAGTCGTACTTTCCCCATACATCTGCTTAAGTTTCAAGAACACAGCTGTATCTTTCTCCTGTACGTTTTGATTTTTTAGCTTAATCGTGAATGTCACAGCCAATAATTTTTGGTCCTGTTCACCGCCTTTGCCGGAAAGATATATTGTCCAAAAATCATTATAGTTTACTTGCGTATAATTTTGATTTTCGACTTTACCTCTGGCAACTCTGCCTTTAGGGAACGGTAACTCCTGCAAAATCTTATCAATTTTAGCTGTTGAGTTTTCACCAAATTTCAGTTTTGTTGTAGGTTGCGGCAGATCTTCTTTATCAAGTCCAGCAAATAATATTTTATAGATTTCATTAGGCGAATATTGTCTCTCGCCAACTTCTGACGCCAATACTACTGACGTTACCCCGACAATAAATAGCAAGGTTAGTATAAAAACTTTTTTCATCTTTTCCTCCACTTTATACCGAATAATTGCTTTGGTTTTATCTTCCTACACCAGGCATGTGGCTAGAACATGCGAGAACCATATTAGCCTAAGCCGACAGATTAAATGGCGGGTATCTCCTCACTGCAGTCCATTGCTCCATACGGCTAATGTTGCTCAGACTCCTTTTAGCTCCCTGCCGCCTGAACCACCTCAAATAATTGCTTATTGAGATAGATTCGCTCCTTGCCAATTTTCTGCGATACAAGGAAACCAGCTTCTTCTAGAGCCGACAAATAGCCGGCCGCTGTCTTGCGCGAAACACCGAGGCCTGCTTCAACGTAAGCCCGTTTGGTATAAAACTCATAAAATAACAGTTCCACCAGTTCTTTTGAATAAACTCGCGGCAGCGTACTTTTTATGTCTTCCGCAGTCTTATCCACCACCGCATTAATTTTTTTCACCAATAATAATGTCTCTTCGGCGGTTTGCTCAATGCCATCCAGGATAAAAAGAACCCATTCCTCCCAAGCCTCTTTTGTCCGAACTTCTTGTAGTAGTCGATAATAGGCCCTTTTGTTGCGTATGATGTATTTACTAAGATATAAAATGGGACTGTCTAACAACTCTTTAAGAACCAAGTATAAAACGTTTATAATTCTCCCCGTACGTCCATTCCCATCATAAAACGGGTGGATCGATTCAAACTGGTAATGAATGACCGCCAATTTGATCAACGGGTCAATCGCATCATAATCGTCATTGATATATCTTTCCAAGTTTGACATGAGTGCAAGAATCTCTTGTTCACTACTGGGTGGTGTATAAATCACTTCACCCGTCGTCTGGTTTTGCAAAACCGTTCCCGGTAACTTTCTGATACCGGCCCGGTTTCTCTCAATGTCTTGTTGAATTTCAACAATCATATTCGTGGTCATCATCTTTTTTCCTTTGACCAGTTCATACCCTTTCCAGAGAGCCGTCCTGTAATTTACAACTTCCTTGGCAGCGGGATTATGATAATTTGCTTGAGACATAGCCTTAAACAATTCATCATGTGTGGTTATGATATTTTCAATTTCAGAACTATCCTTCGCCTCATTAATAGTTACTGCATTGAGCAAAATGTTCTTATTAGGCATCGTATCGGCAAAGCCTTTTAATTCCGCCAGTGCTCTATGTGATCTGGCCAACTGTTTTAAAACTTTTTTAGTCTCAAGATCAATACCGGGCGGTAAATATTTTAACGTGATATCTTGCATCGTATCGCCCCCTTTCATTCCATTATATGGGTAACCACTTCCCAGATCAATATGACGTGAGTAAAAAATAAAAAAAATTACCCACGTTTTGAAAACATGGGTAAGCATGACCTACTATCTACGCTTTTATCCACTCACTCGTTTCAGTCATCTTTATTCAATCCGTCAAACAGACACTATTCCGCCGCCTGACTGCCTGCACATTTTAAGTAGACAGTGGTAAGGCGACAACCGGTCTTGCCGGTAACGCACAGTAAAGCCCTCATGGCTGCTAGCAAAGCAGGCTATGAGGGCTTTGTCACTCTGTACTACGCGCAGGCATTCACAGTTTCATATAATCGCCGCGTTTTGCCCTTTCAGCTAAAGCGGCCTTGCCTTTGCAGCTAAGAGGCACCTTTTCCGGCGCAATACCCAGTTCGCCGGCGATAAGCTGCCGGACGCGGGGGCCGCAGAATGCGCCCTGGCACTTGCCCATACCGGCCCGGGTGCGCCGCTTAACGGCATCGACACACTGTACCGGTATGCCACGGTGCAAACAATCAATAATTTCCGCTGCCGTTACTTGTTCGCACCGGCAGATAATATGCTCTTTCGGGTCGGCCGCATCAACTGAGCCAGCAAAGCCAGCCGGTTTCTTTGCAATGATCGGTTGGCGATATGGCTGAAAGCGCGGTTTCTTCTTCATGATCAGACCCGCCTGGCTGAGAATCCCGGCTACTTTTACCGCAATAGCCGGAGAGGCCGTCAGACCGGGCGAGTCTATTCCTACCAGGTGAATAAATCCCTTCACCCTGCTTTCCTCAATAATAAAATCCTTCCGGGTGCCTACAGGCCGATTACCGGCAAAGGAAGTCAGAGCCTTTCTCAGATCAAGACCGGGTACGGATTGTCTCGCCTCCACCACGATGCGGCCAAGGGTTTCGGCGTCAGTGCCGACATCGTCCTTATCGCTAATTTCTTCGGCATTCGGGCCAATCATGACATTGCCATGATACGTAGGTGTTACCAATATTCCCTTCCCCAGCTCGGTCGGAATCTGGAAGATCACAGAACTGACCAGGTAATTCTGCTCTTTGTCGAGTAATATGTATTGACCCCGGCGCGGGGTAATCTGAAAATCGCTGATTCCCACCATCCGGGAAACCGCATCACTGTATATGCCGGCTGTGTTAACAACATACCGCGCCGTCACCGGCCCCAGCGCAGTCGCCAGAATAAAACGATCATCAGCCTGCTGAATGCCGGTCACTGCCGCATTGAGCCGTACATCGACCCCGTTTTCCACCGCATTCTCCGCCAGGGCAATGACAAACTCATAGGGAGACGTCACACCGGCATTCTCACAGGTTAAAGCGGCTTTGACCTCCCGGCTCAGATGCGGTTCTCTCGCAAGGGCCTGCTCGCCGCTAATTATCGCTAATCCGTGGACTCCGTTTCGCACGCCTTGCTCATATAACTGCCTAAGCCGTGGTCTATCCTCTTCACGGAAGGCTAAGACCATCGACCCGGTGCGGCGATAGCCAAAATTCAGTTCTTGTTCCAATTGCTCATACATGCGGTTGCCCTTGACGCATAACTCTGCCTTCAGCGTACCGGATTCATCCGAATAACCGCCATGAACGATCCCGCTGTTTGCTTTGGAGCAACCGCAGCTCACATCCGCTTCCTTCTCCAGCACACAGATCCGCAGGTCATACCGCGACAGTTCCCGCGCGATATTCATGCCAACCACACCCGCGCCAATAATACACACGTCATACATGAGATTGTCCCTCCTGTTTACCAGGCTTGCGTTTCGCGAGTATACCTACTCTCATTTCCGTTCCACAGTGGTTAGCTTCAAGCCGGGACGCGCGTTCTGCTCATTCTGCACTTGCATCTGGCTTCACGCACATTTGGTTTCATTACTATGTATTTAGATTGAATTCTATGTTTATCCTGCAGCCATATAAACAACCTGTATGATTTATTCAAACCACTCCAGCCTACATAACTATTCCACCCAAACATACAACCAAGTTAAGATACTGATACGCCACCTCGGTACTCTTCCCCAACCTCCCTATCCCAACACCGCCTAAGTTTCCGGCCATAACACACTGTCGCCAGAACAGCAAACACTACCCCCATTCCCAATAGAATCAAGCTGTTCCGGCAGAGCAGCGGCGAATAGCCGGCAAGCATCAGCTCACGGACGACATTCGAAAGATACGACAGCGGAAAAGTATGGGACAGAACCGCGCCTACCCTGTCCATGGCTTCCAGCGGCCAGGTGTAGCCGGACAATACGAACGCCGGAACGGTATAAGCGATCGACAGTCTGGTGAAGGTTAGCTCCGTGTTGCAGACTGAGGCCAGGAACGCGCTAAAGGCGACGGCGGCAAACGTGAAGGTCAAGGCCGGCGGCAGCAAGCTGAGCATCGCTGCTTTGCCGGGAATGCCAAAAAGCTGAACAGACGCGATGATGGTGATAAAGAAAGCAAGCGTGCCCGAAACCCAGTATGGGAAAAGCCTGATTAGCAGCGTCCAGGGACGGGAGTGTCTGCCCTCGTCCGGCTGCTGATACGCATGGTGGATACCGGCGCCGACGGCCAGGAAAATGCCCTGCTGCAGCGCAGCCATTGCTAACCCCAGGACAAAGAAGGATAAATAGCTTTGCGTCGGATTGTTAAGCACCCGTAACCGCAGCTCAATCGGCGCTGTTTTGTTGGCCGCCATGGTAAGCATTTGGCCGGTGTTTGTTCCAACGAGCTTTGCGCCGGTCTCTTTGGCAAAGCCGGCCACAATTTCCTGGACGGCTGTGGTGACCGTATTGGTAATGAGAATGTTGGCGCCGTCGGCCAGTAGCAGAACGGTGGCGGAACGTCCGGACTTGGCGTCCTGGGCAAATTTTTTCGGGATGTGCACAGCGGCATATGCCGCCTTGTCACGCAGGTTCTGTTCCATTGCCTCCTGTGACGCCGCATAGTTAATAATCCGGAACCGTTCGGAATCATCCAGAGCCTGAATCAGCGTACGGCTGAATTGGGTCTGGTCCTCATCATAAACAACCAGGGGAACCGCTTTTATGGTATGTGTGCCATAGAGCAGGCTGAACAACAGCAGATACGCCAAGGGCGCTCCGAAAATAAAGATGGCCCGCCTGCGGTCGGCAATGAACATCTGGCGCAGTTCCTGTTTCCATATTTGCCACCAGCTCATAGGGCTGCCTCCTTCATGGTCTTGAACCGGAGCTTTTTCCGGCGGTAATCGAATACCCGCACGGTGATTAAGTTGAGTACACCGCCGCCGGCAAACATGGTGAAGATATTTTGCGGCAGATCTGGTGAATAGCCTGCCAGCAGCAGGTCACGCAAGGTGTCCGCCATATAGGTGAGCGGCATGAGGGCGGAAAAAAACCGGGCGAAATCATCCATCGCGAAGGCGGGCCAGCTAAGACCGCTATACAAAAGCCCGGGCATGATATACAGCAGCGGCAATTGCAGGGCGCTCACCTCATTACTGGTAATGGCGGAAAAGAACAGGCTGAGGTTAATGACCAGAAAGGTAAAGGCGGCGCCCAGCAGGACGATATCGAGGAAAACGCCTCCCCGGTACGGTACGTCAAAGAACAGGATAATCGCCGTCAAGTATGCCAAAAAAGAGCCGGTCGCGCACAGCCAGCAGGGCAGCAGCTTGCCGGCAACAATCGCTGCCGACGAAGCACCCTGCCAAAGGGAGAGGTTAGCGTATTCTTTAACAAGCAGAGTGCCTGCCACCAGTAAAATGGCAATTTGCAGGCCATTAGCCACTAAGCCGGGCAGCATAAAGTTTGTGTAGGAGGTGGTTGGATTGTTGAAAATCCGCACCCCTAATTTAACCGGAGCAACTGTCCGCAGGGCCGGGTCCGGCATTTGGTTAAGCGCTTCCAATAGCTTTTGGCCGGTCGCCGCCGAAAACGTCTGAACAATCTCCTGGCTGGCTGAAATCGCGGCATTGGCAAACATGATATTGGTCGAGTTCGTGGTGAGCAGAACCTCGGCAGCCAGCCCCAGCTTGATATGCTGCGCAAACTTAGGCGGAATAGCGATCGCAGCCAAGGCCTGGTTCTCACGCAGCCATTGCTCCATCGCTTCCTGGGTCGTCACCTGAGCGACCACCTCATATTTCTCTGAATCGATATAGGCCTGGATTAATGACCGGCTGACCGCTGTCTGGTCCTGGTCATAGATGACGACAGGCACATACTTTACAACATTGCCGCTATAGGCGAAGCCAAACAGCATGGCATACAGAAGAGGTATGCCAAACAGCAGCAGGGCGGCAGGCCATCTAGAAACAAACAATGCCCGCAGCTCAGAGCGGAAAATCTCCCTGAAGGTCATTGCCGCACACCATTCATCAGCTTGAAGCGCATACCGGGGCGGACTTTATCGGAGTTGACCTGAATTTTGACATTGAACGTAATAATATCATTGTCGCCGCGTTCGTTCGTGGCCCGGTAGGTGGCAAATTCCGCCTTTTTGCTGATATCGACGATCGTTCCCGCCAAGACGAGATTGCCGTCCCGTCCCTGGACCTTGACCGGCTGCTGCAGCGCATAGCGGGAAAGCTCAGTTTCCTTGACTTTGAGATTAATCCAGTTGTCCAGCGGGTCCTGAATGGCAAACAGCGGCATGCCCTGAGACACCATCGCGCCCGCTTCCACATATTTGGCAGTGATAATACCGTCAAAGGGAGCGCGAATTTCGGTTTCATCCAGAGAAACCTCCACCTGCTGCAAAACCGCCTGCGCCTGAGCCAGCTTGCTGCGCATGGCTTCTTCGTTGGCGGTATTCACATGAGTTTGCAGCAGCCCGGCCTGTGCTGTAGCAATACCGGCCTGCGCCTGGCTGTATGCCGCCTGCGCCACCTGGTATTTAGTGCGGTAGGCATCAAATAACTGCCTGGAGACGGCCCCTGATTCCAAAAGCTCACTGTACCGGTGATAATCGCTTTCCGCCAGATCCAAATCGGACTGCGCCTTTTCCAATTGCGCCTGGGCAGTACTCAGGGCGGCTTTTGCCGTCTGGTCCT
>POVV01000731.1_pt1 | contig 17598 bp, 16 predicted proteins | sample 1560271 | NCBI WGS metagenome assembly POVV01 (sample SAMN08337232, study PRJNA429181) | Bioreactor metagenome, whole genome shotgun sequencing project. | biome: cows' rumen and soil; feature: anaerobic; isolation source: anaerobic chemostat enrichment culture, galacturonate as sole carbon... | reverse complement strand
CAGCGGTTAGAGAACCTTGGTCTGGTAACTATCATGATTCGTGAATATCCTGCCATCCCGGTGGACATTCCGCAGGCACAGACCGTCGTTGTGCCGCTGGAGTTTGTGATCGCGCCGTCTGCGTTACAGGCTCAGGTTGACAATGAATATGAGGCTGTGCTGGCAAACGTGCAGCGCGTCTTTACGGCTTTGCGGCTCAAGCAGGCAGTCGATGTCAGTTCACTGCATCAGATTGCCGACAAGATTTTAGCCTGGTCACAGAAAGGCGCGTTTATCGCCAATTTTTTATTGACTGCACAGAAGCGGCCCGATTTTCCGGTCCAGCACTCTGTCCATGTGGCGGCCATCAGCGGTGTGATTGGCAGTCTGCTCGAACTGCCGGCACAGGATCGGCGGGAGCTGGTATTCTGCGGTTTAGTTCACGATATCGGCTTTTTGCCTGATTCCAGCGAGTCTTTGCTCAGTTCGTCCCCACTGGATCAAATGGAGGATTCCCACTCGCATCCGATTAAAGGCTTCAAGCTGCTGCAACAGGCCGGCGGTATTTCGCCCAATGTTTTGTATGGGGTATTGCAGCATCATGAGCGGTGTGACGGCAGCGGCTATCCGTTGAGAGCCGGACAGGATCAAATTCACCGGTTCGCCAAGATCATTGGTGTAGCCGACCGGTTTGAATTACTGAGTTCGGGTACAGATGACCAGGATGACCTTTCGCCTTTCCAGGTTATGCGCCGGTTGAAGGAGGAAATGCTGGGAAGGCTGGACCCGACCGCTTGTGCAGCCTTTCTGGAGTATCTCACCAAAGTTATGATCGGCAATATTGTTTTGTTGAGCGATGGCGCCAAAGCGCAGGTAGTCTACTGGCAATCCGCCGATCCGCAGCCTGTCGTCAGGACAGAGAGCGGGCAGTTTGTCGACCTGTCGAAACAGCGGAAGTTATCCATTGCCAAAATTATCGGTGCCTGAAAAAACATTCCCCTGCATCTGCCGGCTGAGCGAGATGCAGGGGAATGTTTTTTAGGTCGGCAGCGAGTTTTTGCAGGGCATATGCGGATGTTTATCATTTTCCTCAGGGGGAATGGTTTTTGATGCGCCTTGGCTGGTTTGATCATAATGGGTATGCCCGTAAGGCCCCTGCTCAGATGTTTGCTGCGGCACATCGCCGCTGACCTGGGCCTTGCCGTAGGTCGAGCTTTGCGGCTGCTTGTTACGCATGCGGATCCCTCCTTTTTCTTTGCGCCATGTTGCGCTTTCTGTGATAGTTTGTCCTCAGATGCGGGTTTTGACACTGGCAGCTTTCGTCAGGTTGTTGGGACGCTGCGGTTTTTCTTGTCACCGCGCAGGGAATTTACGGGTTGATGTGAAATATTACTAGATATTGTTTTATGGCTCGATCGAATCTTACCCTATCCGCACCTTGTCCTGACAGCTTGTTCAGATGAGGGCGGAGTATCATACGAGTGGAGTGACAGAATATGCGGCTAGTGTCTCAGCCTGTTTATAAACGAATCGCGATGGTACTGATCTTTATCATCGGCTCATTAAGTCTGCTGGCGTTGCGTATTGGCTGGATTCAGTTTGTCGACGGCAAACGCATGGCGGAAAAAATGCAGGCACAGCTAAAGGATACACGGGTTCTCTATTCCCCGCGGGGAATCATTTATGACCGGAATAATCATAAGCTGGCAATCAGTGCGATGCGCAAATCCCTGTTTGCCGATCCGGGTGAAATTCCTGAAGCCAAGCGGGAAGAGACCGCCCGTGTGCTGGCGCCGATTCTTTCGATGCGCGTACCGGATTTGCTGGACAGGCTTAAAACCGACAGCCGTTTTGTCTGGATCCGGCGGACACTTGAGCCTGAGGTCTCGGATCAGATTGTTGCCGCGATTTCCAGCCAGCGGTTGACCGGCTTGCATTTTCTTGAGGAAAGCAAGCGCTATTACCCGAACGGGGAGCTGGCGGCGCATGTATTAGGCTTTGTCGGAACAGACGACATTGGGCTGGAAGGGATCGAGCTGACCTATGACCGGATGATCCGCGGTGAAACGGTCAAACGGTTAATCGACACAGACAGCCAGGGCCAGCCGATCTTTCAATCCGTCTTTAGCAATAAACCGGTGGGCAATGTCACCAATCTGCATTTGACGCTGGATGCGAGCATTCAATTTATTGTTGAGAAGACCTTGGATCAGGTGATGCGGGACAGAAAAGCAAAAGGTGCGACCGCTATTATCATGAATCCCCGGACCGGTGAGATTTTGGCTATGGCCAGCCGTCCCGGCTATGATCCTAACCAGTTCGGCCGGTACTCCCCGGAAACCTGGAAAAACCGGGCTGTGGCTCATGTCTACGAGCCGGGTTCAACCTTTAAGGCCATTGTGGCGGCAGCCGCTTTACAGGAGAATTTGGTGACTCCGGATGAATTATTTAACGACACCGGCACGATTTCTATCGGCGGGATTACGATCAAGAACTGGGATGGCGAAGGGCGCGGCCTGATCCCGTTCCGCGATGTGATCAAAGACTCGATTAATACCGGTTTTGTCACCATCAGCGAGCGGCTGGGCACGGCGAAGATGATGGAGTATACCCGCCAATTCGGCTTTGGCCGTTCGACTGATTTGCCGCTGCCAGGCGAAGAAGTCGGATTATTGTTTGATGCGCAATCAATGCGGCTGTCGGATTTGGCCAGTGTTTCCATCGGTCAAAGCATTGCGGTTACACCGATCCAATTGCTGGCGGCAATTTCAGCCATCGCCAATGATGGTGTGTTGCTGAGGCCGTATATTGTGCGGGAACTGCGAAGTGATGACGGTACTACTTTATCGTACGCAACAACAGAGCCGGTGCGTCAGGTCATTTCCCCGCAGGCGGCAAAAGCGTTGACGCTGATGATGGAGAAGGTCGTGTCCGAAGGCGGCGGCAAACCGGCGGCTGTTAAGGGATACCGGTTTGCCGGCAAAACCGGAACGGCTGAGAAACTGAAAACAGACGGAGCCGGTTATGACCACGGTCATTATATCGCGTCGTTCGCCGGCTTTGGTCCGGTCGAGGACCCGAGTATCGCCGCTCTGATTGTCATTGATGATCCGGCTGATGTATATTATGGCGGTCAGGTGGCCGGGCCGGTTTTTCGTGATATTATGACACAGGTGATGACCTATCTGACCTTGAAGAAGCATGCGCAAGAGCCCACACCGGGACCGGCAAGCGTTACCCGTCATGTATCCCCTGATATGGACAGCCCGGCTGTGCGGCAGGGAAAGGTTACTGTGCCTGATGTCAGCGGCAAGACTGTGCGGGAAGCCGGACGCCTGCTGACAGAGGCCGGGTTGGCGTTTGTTCCGTCAGGCAGCGGCCTGGCGGTCCGGCAGGACCCGCTGCCGAAGGCGAGTGTTGATGCCGGGACGGAGGTAAAGGTCACCTTTTCCACGTCGTCAGAGCGCCGATAAAGGTCAATCTGCGTTGTTGGCCCTGCGGGAGCGTGCTTGCCGTACCGTTGAATGTACTGTCTGCGCACGCTTCCTCGGGCCGCCGGTGTCTTGGCAAGGTTAGATTTTGGTTTTAGGGCGAGACAAACCGGCAAAAGACAAGGAAGCGTTGACGACGCATACTGGAAGTAGTCTGCGAGGAAACGCTGACGCAGTATTTTGTCGGTTTGGCCGTCATCAAGCCAAAGAGATAACTTTGTCAAGACACTAATCTCGATCTTTCTCGACGCTCTGGGCTGTAGGTGATTCACAGGGATGAAAGCCAAAGTGCCAGACCGCCGATAAAGGCCAAGCGACGCGCATGGACGCGCTAGTGCCGAACGCGCCAGGAGGCATGACGTTCGGCCGTTGTTGGCCCTGCGGGAGCGTGCTTGCCGTACCGTTGAACGTACTGTCTGCGCGCGCTTCCTCGGGCTGCCGGTGTCTTGGCAAGGGTTTTAAACAAGCCAAAAGGGCGGAAGACCGCCCTTTCCAAAGGTATTGCTTATTTCAGTCCGGATTCATACTGCTCGATCATTTTACGGACCATCTGACCACCAACCCGACCACAGTCAGCAGAGGTCATTGTCGACCAGCCTTGGGAGCGAACTTTTTCAGCTATGCCCAATTCGCTGGCGATTTCAAATTTCATACGATCCAGAGCGTTTTCGGCGCCGGGATTAACCGGTTTTTTGCTGCGTGCCACATTTATCACCTCCTTTGCTCTTGTATCCATATTATCAACTGGCTGCAGCCGGATTATTCTTAATAAAGAGTGTCAATTATTACAAGCTCGCATAACGGCGAGGTTGATTTTGGGAGGAAAGCGGTAAAGAAAAACGAATACTACTACCAAGACATTAAACGCTGATGGAGGTAGACTATGAAGAGCGATATTGAGATTGCGCAAGCGGCTGCCATGCTGCCCATTACACAAATCGCCGGCCGGTTGGGCCTGGAGGAAGACCTGCTGGAGCACTACGGTAAATACAAGGCAAAAGTATCCCTGGAGCCGTTGACAGATAAAAACCGGCCGGAGGGCAAGCTGATTTTGGTGACGGCGATTACGCCGACCCCCGCGGGTGAAGGCAAATCAACGACAACAGTCGGCTTGGCGCAGGCTATCGCCAAACTGGGACGCCGTGTTGCCGTCGCACTGCGGGAGCCATCGCTCGGCCCGTGCATGGGAGTAAAGGGCGGGGCCGCCGGCGGCGGCTATTCGCAAGTGGTGCCGATGGAGGATATTAACCTGCATTTTACCGGTGATATTCACGCGATCAGCACCGCCCATAACCTGTTGGCGGCGATGCTTGACAATCATCTGCAGCAGGGCAATGAGCTGAATATTGACCCGCGCCGCATTTCGTGGCGGCGGGTGCTGGATATGAATGACCGCGCGCTGCGCAATATTATCGTCGGGTTGGGCGGCAAAGCGCACGGTGTGCCGCGCGAAGACGGTTATGACATTTCGGTTGCTTCCGAAGTGATGGCTATTTTGTGCCTGGCCGGTGACTTGGCTGATCTGAAGCAACGGCTGAGCCGGATTATTGTTGCCTACACCTATGCCGGCGAACCGGTTACCGCCGGTGATCTGAAAGCTGCCGGCGCGATGGCCGCCCTGCTGAAAGACGCGATTAAACCGAATATTGTTCAGACACTGGAAAATGTGCCTGCATTTATCCACGGTGGCCCGTTTGCCAATATCGCCCATGGCTGCAATAGTGTCACCGCCACCCGGATGGCATTAAAGACGGCGGATTATGTCGTCACCGAAGCCGGATTCGGCGCTGATCTTGGCGCTGAGAAGTTCTTTGATATCAAATGCCGTTATGCCGGACTGAAACCGCAGGCAGCCGTTCTGGTAGCGACGGTGCGGGCGCTGAAAATGCATGGCGGTGTCGCCAAGCCGGATCTGGCCAAACCGGATGCGGCGGCAGTTACCCGCGGCGCGGCCAATTTAGCCAAGCATTATGAGAATATCAGTAAATTTGGCGTGCCTGCCGTTGTAGCTGTGAACATTTTCCCCACCGATACCCAGGAGGAGCTTGATGCTGTTCTGGCGATTTGCCAAACCATCGGTGCGCCTGTCGCTCTGTCTAATGTGTGGGCGGAAGGCGGAGCCGGCGGCGTTGAACTGGCAGAGAAAGTTCTGGCTCTCGCTGACAGCGGCCAGTCGGCTTTCCAGCCTCTGTATCCGCTCGACCTGCCATTGGCTGAGAAAGCGCGTGTAATTGCCAGGGAAATATACGGAGCCGGCGGGGTTCAATTTACCAAGGAAGCGGAGCAAACCCTGGCGCTGCTGACGAAGAACGGTTATGGCAATCTGCCGGTTTGTATGGCGAAGACGCAATATTCGTTTTCCGATGATCCGACACTGCTGGGACGCCCGGAAGGCTTCAGCGTGACTGTCCGCCAGGCCCGCATCTCAGCGGGAGCGGGTTTTGTCGTGCTGCTGACAGGCGAGATCATGACCATGCCCGGATTGCCGAAACGCCCGGCAGCGGAAAACATCGACATTGATGAAAACGGCCGGATTTCAGGACTGTTTTAATTAAAACCGCCAAAACGCCAAAGGCGCTACGCGCCTGCGCCAAAAAGGACCACACCAAAGAGTGCGCATAACATGCGCACCGTACTCCTTTGGCGGCGCGCGTAGCGCGCATGGCGTTTTGGCGGTTCAATTCGTCTTTCCCATGTTTCCTATGCTCTGTGGTTTCTTTTATAAAAATATCAAGCAGGAGGTTCTACATGGCTGTTATTTTAGCCGGTGCGCCGGTGGCTGCGGCCCGGCGGGATGCGATTCGCTCCCGTGCCGAGGCTTTGCGCCATGACGGTGTTATTTCTTGTTTAGCGATTGTACTGGTGGGTGATGACGCGGCTTCGCAGGTATATAGCCAGCGGCTGCAAAAGCTGGGTGCATCATTAGGTGTGTCTGTGCAGTTGGAAACGCTGCCGCAAACGGCGCAGACTGAGGAAGTCGTCAGTTTGCTCAATCGCCTGAACGCCGACCCGGCGGTTCACGCGATTTTACCGATGATGCCGCTGCCGCGCCAGATTGATACCGATAGAGTGGTCGAATGCCTGGACCCGTCCAAGGATGCCGATTCCCTGCACCCGTTAAATGCGGGACTGGTTGCGACCGGGAAAAGCGCCTGGGCGTCCTGTACGCCGCGGGCAGTGATGGCGATACTGGCTCATTATCAGATTCCCCTGGCGGGCCGCCATGCGGTGATTGTCGGACGCAGCAACGTGGTCGGTAAACCGCTGGCCCATTTATTGCTCAAAGAAAATGCGACGGTAACGATCTGTCATTCCCAGACAGCCGATCTGGCCGGGATGCTGAAACAGGCGGACATTGTGATCGCTGCCGTGGGCCGGCCGAAGCTGATCGGGGCAGATATGGTCAAACCGGGAGCGGTTGTCGTTGATGTCGGCATCAATGACACGGCTGACGGTTTGGTTGGCGATGTGGATTATGCCGCGGTTGAACCGGTTGCTGCCGCGATTACACCCGTACCCGGCGGTGTCGGCACGGTCAGCACAGTCATGGTGATGGAAACGGTTGTTCGCTAAAGGAAATTTGCCTGATCCTGTCGAATTAACGCACAAAGAGCGCCAGGAGGAGACGATTGGATGAGTATGAACGATTGGGAAATGTTTAAAGAAAAATTATTTGCTAAATCCAATATTAATTTGAACGATTACAAACCAGCACAAATGCAGCGGCGAATTACCAATCTGATGACACGGCACGGCAAATCCACCTATATGGACTTCTTCCGGCTGCTCGAGACGGACTCGAAAGTATATAAGGATTTCATTGATTATCTGACCATCAATGTGACAGAGTTCTTTCGGACACCGGAAAAGTTTGTCGAGCTTGAAAATAAGGTCATCCCCGACCTCCTGGCAGCCAATCCGCGGCTGAGTATCTGGAGCGCAGGCTGCTCAATCGGCGCGGAGCCGTATTCGCTGGCGATGATCCTGATGGAGAAGACGCCGACGGTAAAACACCGGATTCTCGCGACAGATCTCGATGTGGAGATTTTGACTAAAGCAAAAAATGGCGTGTATAGCGCCAATGAATTGAAAAATATGCCGCCGGCGCGGCTCAGCAAATATTTCCGTGAGTCGGCCGGCCTGTATCATTTGCAGGAATCGGTCAAGGAGCGGGTGGAGTTTCAGCGGCATAACCTGCTGCTGGATAAGTTTGATTCAGGCTTTGACCTGATCCTCTGCCGCAATGTGGTGATCTATTTCACCGAAGAGGCCAAGGATGCGTTATACCGCCGCTTTTTTGCCGCGCTTAAACCAGGCGGTGTCTTATTTGTCGGCGGTACAGAGGCCATTTTGAACTTCCGGGAAATTGGCTTCCAGCACTATGTGCCCTTTTTCTATCGAAAGCCAGTCCGTTAGTATAGGCGCGGGGCAATTTGCGTTAGAGAATCCCCCAGCCGGATAAGCGGCGGTACAATGTGGTCAGTTGATTGATGACAAGACGGCTGACGGTTTTTTCTTCGACTTCGCGGTCGGCGACAATGTCCACAATCTTAATCGCTTTATCCTGTGTGTAGAAAATAACTTCACCGATTTTTTGCCCCTGAAAAACAGGGGCTTTTATTGTTTTCGGCAAAGAAACCTCTACCGTAGTGGCTGCCGCGTCTGCTGTTTTGACCGTGACAGCGGCCGGAGTCGCCAGTTTGATGCTGACTTCGGCCTGCATGCCGTCAGACACCGGCAGTGATCCCAGGATTTGACCTTCGGCACCGTATTCAATGAAGGAAAAGTGTTGAAAGCCGTATTGCAGCAGCCGCATCGAGTCAGACCAGCGCTCGTGGTCATGCAGTACCACAGAAATCAGCTTCTGGCCGTCCCGGGTCGCGCTGGCCACCAGACACGGTCCCGCCTGGTTAGTGGTGCCTGTTTTAATGCCATCCGCGTCAGCGAACATCCATAGCAGCTTATTGGTATTGCGGATCAGCTTTTCCTGTTCCTTGCCTTTGCGGTCATGCCAGTCAATACTGGTCTCTTTCGTGCGGACCACTGCGGCGAAGATAGGATTTTTTAAAGCATAGCGGGCCAGTACCGCCAGGTCATGGGCCGACGAATAGTGATTGACGGCACTCAGGCCGTGCGGATTGACAAAATGACTGTCACGCGCGCCGATGGCGACGGCCTTCTCATTCATCAACCGGGCAAATTCGCCGACTGATCCGGCAATATGCTCGGCAATGGCAACAGCGGCATCATTGCCTGAACGCAGCATCAAGCCTTCGAGCAGTTCTCTCAGGGCGAGAGTTTGGCCGGGGTATAGATACATCGAAGAGCCGCGGGTCGCCGCGGCCTGCGGGCTGACTGTCACATCCGCGTTCAGATCGCCGTGTTCGATAGCGATGATCGCGGTCAGGATCTTTGTCGTGCTGGCCGGTGCCAGGCGATGATGCATTTTCTTTTCCCAGAGCACCTGACCGGTTTTGGCATCCATCAAAATAGCTGCGTCAGCTTTGATGACCGGATTGGCGAAAGCCGGCAGGGGGGACAGAAAGAAAGACAACAACAGCAGACAACCAGGAATAATCGTACGAAGCGTCATAGAGACCTCCTCAGCATTTCTTTGCCTTGTGCACGGCGAATAGGAAGCCCGGCCGCGGCATATGGTTTAGATATCACAGCACAGTGGGAGGAACAATGTGAAACCAAAAAGCAGATGGATTTTTTCTGTTAGCCTGTTAGTGGTATTGACAGTGGTCGGAGCGGTTCATTTGGCTATGTCGCCCAACATACTGGCCGTACGGTTTGTTCCCACAACCCACAAAGTGGTTGCGCTGACTATTGATGACGGGCCGCAGCCTGAGACTACCCCGAGGCTGTTGCGTACCCTGAAGGAAAAACAGGCGAAAGCCACCTTTTTCATTTTAGGTGCCAATGCGGCCCGTCATCCTGATCTGGTCAGGCAAGCCGCAAACGACGGGCATGAGATTGGCAGTCACGCGTATACTCATAACTACCTGAATAAGATGAGACCGGCTGAGTTTGAAGCGGAAATGGAGCAGACCAATCAACTGATCAGGCAGTTGACAGCGCGGGACCCGAAGGTGTTCAGGCCGCCCGGCGGCGCGTGGAATGACGCCATTGCCATTGCCGCCCAACTGCGCGGACAAATAACCATCCTCTGGTCGGTGGATGCGGGTGATTGGCGGCGTCCGTCTGTGAGCGGATCGGTCAACCGGATTCTTAAAAATGTAAAACCAGGCAGCATAGTACTGCTGCACGACGGGCAGCCCTCTCTCCCCACACCGGAGGTGGTGGGTATTGTCATTGACACACTGCGGGAACAGGGCTATCAATTTGTTACGGTGAGTGAGCTGTTGCAGTATTACGAGGTCCAATAGCTTGCTGGGCGTTGGTAAGGCCTCATCTGCGATGCGCACGGATGCGCTAGTGCGCATCTAAACCCTTCTAAACGCCCTAGGCACGTTATGATGGCGGAACAAAGGGACGCAGTTGGTTCCATTGGGAGGCGATTTGCTGCTCAAAGCGCATGACACTGGCTGTTCTTTCACTGCGCAGGGTTTGTACCGAGCTGAGCAGGTCTTTATCAAACAGGTACACCTTATGCTTGGACACAGTAATCGGCTTAGCGTAATCCTGCAATTTAACCGCTACTTTATAATTTGTTCTGCCGGATTTCAATACAACTGCCGGCTCCAGCAGGTCTGAGCCGTCGTAACGGTGAATCAGGCAATTCGGGCTTAACCGGTCAATTACGTTTTTCCCCCCGCCATCTAAAATGACGCCTGTACCACAGCCGGGGCAATTAGCCGTACCGGTAGAAAAATAACTGCTGCAATTTGAACATACCACTCCATCCATGACGAATCCCTCCGAAAAATTTAATGGCTTTTATTACGATGTTGTTTAGTGTTCCCATAGTTCGGTTGGTCTATTTGCTGAATTTGACTCTTTACGGACAGGAAAACATAAGAAATTTGCGTTACCGTCATGGCAATAAATATTCATTGACAAAAAGGAATTTTCTCTGCTATACTTACTGCAATTACAAATGGGCATCATCAATGACCGGGAAGAGTACACATGACCAGAGAGCCGCAGCGAGCCAATGACAGTGAAAGTTTGGCGCTGCTCAGCATGTCGAATGGGCCCGGGAGATACGACCCGAACCGTATGGTGTAGGCGTCGTCGGGTACTTCTGCCGTTATCAGGAAGCGAGTATCGGACATGGCTGTCCCGTACTTTTGAGCCGGACTATTATCGTAGTCAATTAGGGTGGCACCGCGGGTTAACCCCTCGTCCCTTCAGAGAAAATCTCTCTGTTAGGAACGGGGTTTTTTGATTTTCTGAATAAAATACGCATGGAATGAGGGAGGAATCGATTATGGAACCGCAAGTACCGCAGACCGTTATCATAGAAAGTAAGGGTGGAAAATATCGCTGGTTGGCAATTACGGCATTATTTTTGGCTATAGGCACTATTTTGCGGATCGTAAGCCCCAGTATCGCAGGGGTAAGTCCAAACTGGACGATCGCCATGTATTGTCTGGCGATGATTCTGGTTAGGCCGGCGCCCAGCCAGGCAGTGGGAATTGGCCTGGTGGCCGGCGCTCTCGCGCTGGTTACTTCCAAATCGCCCTTCCCTTATGGCAATCTGGTTAGTGAAGTCGTGGGCAGTGTGACTGCTTGCCTGCTGGTCAAGTATAACGTCGGTTTCAAATTGGGCAGCCTGAACCTGCAGCCGGCGCTTATCGGTCTGATTAGCACCCTGTTCAGCGGCTTGACCTTTGTCACACTGATGAAAATTGTGCTCGGTCTGCCGATGCAGGTTTACCTGTATGCGATGCTGCCGGTGGTGTTTACCGTGGCGGCGGTCAATACAGCGATCACCCAGGTGCTTTATTTCCCGGCGTATAAACTGTTCAGCGCGCAGTCAGCCGGTTCGGAAAGGGAGACAAAATGAACCCGGTCATTCAGTTTGCTGATTTTTCGTTTTCCTACCAGGGCCGCACACCGGCTCTGAATAATATTCAGCTGGAGATTCCGGCCGGCTCCTTTACCGCTGTTGCCGGCCTAAGCAGCACAGGCAAGACAACGCTTTGCCTGGCGGTTTCCGGGTTGGTGCCGCACTATTTTGGCGGCGCGGTCAGCGGTTCAGTTACCGTCAACGGAATGAATACACTGCAGACAGAGGTCGGCAAGCTGGCCGAGGTGGTTGGCACCGTGCTGGAGGATTATGAGAGCCAGCTGGTTACGATGACTGTCGAGGAAGAAGTCGCGTTCGGCCTGGAGAACCATGGCGTAGGGCGGGACGTTATTGCCGGTATTGTCAGCGAGACCCTGTGCATGGTCGGGCTGGCAGGTATGGAAAAACGCGAGGTATCGTCGCTTTCCGGCGGTCAGAAGCAGCGGCTGGCTATTGCCGCCGCGCTGGCGCCGCAGCCGGCGGTTTTAGTGCTTGATGAACCCACCTCTGCCCTTGATCCTGAGGGAGCTGAGGAATTATACGCACTGCTTGGCCGCCTAAACCGGGAGAACGGCTTGACCCTGATGATTGTTGAGCACGATATCTCGCGGGTGCTGCCTTATGCTGACCGCCTGGTCGTGCTGGAAGCAGGCCGGCTGGCGGCAGCGGGTAAAACCACAGACGTATTGGGCCAATTGGTTACCGGTAACAGCGCCGGCTTGACCCCCGCGCTGTGGATGCTGAAGCACTCGCTGGAAACAGCTTCAGCGGCGAAGTTTCAGCCCTGGCTGACCAATCAGGAAGCGATAGACCAGATTAAAGCTGATTTACAACAAAGAGGAGCGGAAAAAATTGCTTGAACTGCGTGGCGTCACCTTTGCCTATGACCGTAATCAGCCGCCCGCTGTCGCCGACGTATCGCTGACGATCCGCCGCGGTGAATTTATCGCGATTGCGGGGCGCAACGGCAGCGGCAAAACGACGATTACCAAATTGATCATGTCGCTGCTGAAACCCACACAGGGCAAGGTTTTACTGAACGATAAAGACACCAAACCGGATACTCCGGCCGATATGGCGCACCATATCGGTTATGTATTTCAAAATCCTGACCGCCAGATATTTCGTGATACTGTCCGGCAGGAGATTGCCTATGGACCGGAAATGCTGGGATTTTCCCCGGCTAAGCTGCAGGAAGTGACGGAAAAAGCGATGGAGCTGACCGGAGTAATGTCTATCGCCGACCGTTATCCGCGAACCCTGACCAGAAGCCAGAAGCAACGGGTGGCGATTGCGTCAGCACTGGCGATGGAGCCGGATTATCTGATTTTGGATGAACCGACCAGCGGCCAGGATGTTGACACTCATGAACGCTTCATGACCCTGCTGAAGGAATTTCACACTGCCGGCAAGACCATCATCCTGGTTACTCATGATATGGACAGCTTGGTGCGTTATGCCGAACGGGTAGTGGTTATGGACAAGGGCGTCAAAGTATTTGACGGCGCTGTCCTCGATTGTTTTTCCGACCAGCAGCGTCTCCATCAAGCCGGCCTGCGTGAACCGGCAGCGGTCAGCATATCCAGCGGACTGGCGGAACAGGGGATAACATTGACAACAGATGTTGCTTCACTGGCAGAGCAGATTCTGGCGAAGCGGGGTGCGACCAATGATTAAACTGGCTCCCTTGACATGGCTGATCGCCACTCTCGCTGTTTCAATCTGGGCGTTTATCATTGAATCGCCGCTGGTTTTAGCCGGCTTTGCGGCAGTTATCGTTTTGTTTTTGCTTGCCGTATCCGGTGTGCGCAAGGGCGCCCGGATTGTGTTTGGCCTGATGCTGGTTGTCGCCGGACTCATTGCCATACAGTATGTATTAGGCACTGATATGGATGTAGCGGTGGCCGGCGGTATGCGCATGGTCATCATGGCCGCTTCCTTTATCATTTTGTTTGCCTGCACCAGACCGCAGGATTTGACCACCGCCCTGGTTACCCAATGCCGTGTTCCCTATGAATTCGCCTTTTTGTTTACCACCACACTCCGGTTTATTCCCGACCTGCTGGCCGAAAGCCGGGCGGTGCAGGAAGCCCAGTCCTGCCGCGGCTATGTCGCCAAGGGCGGTATCATCAGCCGGCTGATGGCTTATTTATCTGTGGTGCAGCCGCTGGTGCTGCGCTCTGTCAGCCGTTCGGAAACTATGGCCATGTCGCTCGAATTGCGCGGCTTCAATGCCGGTAAACGCAGCTTTCTGAACAGTGTCGCGCTGAAGGCGCCTGATTACCTGGTTATGCTGCTGCTGTCCGTTGTGACAGTTGCGCTGATTGCCTCCAGGGCAGGCTTGATCTTACTGGCTGTCAACTGACCTAACTTCAGGCCGCCGATAAAGGCCACTGCGACGCGCACGGATGCGCTAGTGCCGAACGCGCCAAGGACGGCATGGTGTTCGGCCGTTGCACCCGTAAAGGGTATGCCGCCAACACTAAGGCGCTAAAGCGCCAAGAGTTGCGCAATCACCCCTGCGGGAGCGCGCTTGCCGTACCCTTCAAACGTACTGTCTGCGCGCGCTTCCTCGGGCTGCTTAGTACCTTGTCAGCTCTAAAACAGTAGAATAATGGCGAGGTTATTTTGTGCAAGGCAAGGCGGAGGAAGGAGGAATACCGGGAGTATTCCGACTGACGACAACGAAGGCTTGCACAAAATAGGCCGTCAGTATTCACTGGATTAGGGCTGACAAGGTACTGTCATCTTGACCTTTCTCGACAACCTGAATGTTAGGTTTCTTAAACGTTTAGGGGCGCACATTGTGCGCCCCGTTCCCTTTGTGGCTAACAACTGTAATGCCTTCTCTACCGCGCTTGCCCTGCTGGAAATCTTTTGATTCTTTCCATAATAGGTAACTATATGCTAAAATGACAAGTAGATGCGTAGTTTCCACTTTCTGACCTTGTTGTCATACCTTGACGGCTGTCTGCCGTATGCGGACAGCGTCGGGAAAAGAAGCCTGTCAAGCGCTTGCTGACGCAAGGCTTGGGGCGGTTTCAAGAAAGGAGATGACCAGTGCAAAAGAAGTTATTACTGCTGTGCTTGTTATTGGTATTCTCTACCGGTACGGTGCTGACGGCCAGCTCCGCTCCCCAGCCGGTTCAGGCGGTCCACACCGATAATGGGCTGACAGCCGAACAACTCAGAGAACTCTATCCGATTGCTGCCGAGCCTGTCCTCAAACCAGGCGCGAGCGGTGAGCAGGTAGTTAAAATTCAACAGCTTCTGGCTGCATCCGGCTTTTATGCCGGTGCTTTTGACGGCCAATTCGGGCCAGCTACCCGCACGGCTGTTGAACGCTTCCAGAAACGTTACTCACTGCCGGTAACCGGAACGGTAGACCGTGCGATGATCGATGCCCTCAACCGGGCCAAAGGCGCGCCAGACCGCTACCGCCGCGTGCTCAACATGGAAGCATCCGCCTACACGACCCAGGACCCCGGCAACGGCTCTTACACCTACCGCGGCCATTTGCTGCGCAAGGGACTGGTCGCCGTCGATCCGAAGGTTATTCCTCTGGGTACCCGGCTCTATGTTGACGGGTATGGTTATGCCATTGCCGACGATACTGGCGGTTACATCAAAGGCAATCGTATCGACCTGGCCTATGAGAACCGCAGGGAAGCCCTGCAGTTCGGCCGGAGAATGGTGCAGGTATACATTTTGGACTAACCGGGAATGACGTTAGTTATTGTTAAAAAGTAGAAAAATAAAGACAAATACAGGAAAAAGGGTGGATATTTCTCCACCCTTTTGCTATACTAAAACTAGTTACCGGGGTATTAGCTCAGCGGGAGAGCGCTTGATTCACATTCAAGAGGTCGCTGGTTCGAAACCAGCATGCCCCACCAACCAAAAAGCCAGGAGTCATTGCGATTCCTGGCTTTCTTGTTTTTGTGGGCATTCCTCGAAGGTCCCGAGCTTTAAAATTTGCGCGGTTCAAAAACGCTTATAACTGATCAGAAGCGCAACCGGTAGCCGAGCTCAAAGTTGAACGGCATCATGTAATAACGTGAGCTGGCATGGGTGGTAATGTCGCGGCGATCGAACAGGTTATTGGCGTTAAGGAAAATCTCCTTATCGGATTCCGGTTTATAGGAAACATTCAATCCGCTCATCAGCAGCGGCCGTATCGGCTGATTTGCGCTTGCTTGCCGTTTGCCCAGATAGTTAGCCTGCAGGCCGGCCTGCAGCTTTTTTTGTTGATAGCGGACACCGCCATTTAGCTGAATGCGGCCATAATTTCTCTGCCAGCCTGAATCGACGCCATTTTCATCGATGGTTTTGACCTTCGGGTTGCTGTAGGTAATGCCCCAGCTGCTGCTCCAGCCGCTGGGAGCGGCAATTTCGCAGGATAATTCAATTCCGGTGTTCTTGCTGTCTTCATTTTCATAGGTAAAGGGTTCTTCGGTTCTTTTGGCAGTAATATTATTTTTGACGTCACTGTTAAACACCGCCAGTTTCCAGGAATGGTTGCCGTCAATCCGCTTTAAACCGGTTTCGTAATGGCGTCCGGTCTCCGGTTTTACATTCGGATTGCCTGTTACACTGATGCCGGAGCCATAAATCTGGGCAAAAGTCGGCATGGTGAATGATTTACCCGCGCTGGCATACCAGCTTGTCCGGTCATCGACCTTATGCAAAAGCTGCAGCTGTGGGGTAAACTCATCATAGTTTTTTCCGTCAGGTGCACCGCCGGTCCAAGTCTCGCGGACCGCCACCGTGATGTCGGTTTGTGCATTAAAGGGATGATTCCATTGAGCAAGCAGGGAATAAACATTGCGTGACACATTATATTTTTTCTGCGGATTAGCTCCTGCAAGCTCTTCCTGTTCGTAGGATTCCTCCTGCAAGCCTAATCCGACCAGCAGGTTGTCCGGGCCTAACCGCCACTCCCGCTGCACATCAAACCCGAAAAGCTGGTCTTTGGTATCGGTGTGTGTCAGGGTATTGGTCGCGCCGTATTTTAACTGGCGGCTGTCAAGACGGCGATAATTCAGGTAGGCTCCCGCCTGCCAACCGTCATTTTTATACATCACCTGAATCCGGTTATTCCTCATTGCATAATCGGTATCATAATTAATACCATCCGCTTTGTGTTCAAAATTATATCGATAATAAGAATCATTCTCATTATAAGTATATAAAAAAGTCCAGTGGTCGTCAAACCGGTATTGATAAGAAAAGCTATGTGCCTCGCTCCCTAAAAAATCAAAATAACTGCGCTTGCCTGTTGCTGTACGCGAATAGGGAGCGCTGATGCGGTCAAGCTCACCTAGTTTGTCGTAATGGTAGCCGAAGCCCAGCTTTCCGGACTGAAAGCTGACTCCGTGCTTTTGTTTGTCGTAATTGCCTGCAGTAAGGTATACTGAAGTTTCCCGTTCCTTTTTGGTGATGATATTAATGACTCCGCCGGTAGCGTCGCTGCCGTAAAGCACGGCGCCGCCGCCGCGAACGATTTCGACCCGCTCAACATCCTGGACGGGAATTGTCTCCAAATTATACGAGCCCCGCAGATTAAGCGGCAAGCCGTTAAGCAATACGAGCGTGCCTTTAGTCTGGCCGCGAATAATCGCCTTACTGGTATGCCCTCCCTGTGAAATGCCGGCAGGTCCTTGCGCGTGATAAATCATGCCGGTGGCAAACTTTATCGCTTCAATAACCGTAGTGGCTCCGGTAGCCTGTAATTGCGTTTGAGTTACGATTTCTGTCATCGCCGGTATATTCAGGTCGTCCTTCTCGTACCGCTGGGCGGTTACCATGATGGGATTAAGCAGGAATGCTTCCGGTTCTTGGGCCGGTGCTGCCGCTGCAGGAGCCGTCAATACAGTCAGTGTCAGCCCTGTGCAAACAGTTTGCCAGAGCCTGTGGCAACGCGTTGTCTGTAAATGATGTAACAAGAGGCTTCATCTCCTTAACGTAAGTGAATTCAGTAAAAATATAGCACTTTTGTATAAAAATATCAATAGTAATATTATTAATTAATAATATTACTATTGATAAATCGAAAAAGAGGCGCCGGCGATCATGGCCCGGGATCCGGTCAGGGTACCGCTGCAGACAGGGATTAAAGTCATTGATGCGTTGATTCCTGTTGGCCGGGGT
>POVV01000730.1_pt1 | contig 17601 bp, 13 predicted proteins | sample 1560271 | NCBI WGS metagenome assembly POVV01 (sample SAMN08337232, study PRJNA429181) | Bioreactor metagenome, whole genome shotgun sequencing project. | biome: cows' rumen and soil; feature: anaerobic; isolation source: anaerobic chemostat enrichment culture, galacturonate as sole carbon... | reverse complement strand
AGGAAATCTGAATATCATACTGGCCGACAAGGCCATCAAGCACAGCTCCATAGGCTTCTCTGTAATAGGAATAGTGGGTCATTTTTGCAGTAAGTTCTTCCATGGTTTTACCGGAAAGAAGCTGCTCCGCCAGCCCATCTAAATCTTTCGTGGAATACCTGGAAAAGTCCCCCCCATACTTGGCACCTAGATAAGCAAGTAAATCCACCCAGTTTAAATGAGGCTCAGACTGGCAGGTGTTGACATCATAACGGAAGGCCTCCTGCATGGCCCTTGCGGTCACATCAAAATCCACCCATTTTATAAATTTTTTAGCTTCCGAGGGACTGGCGTTACTGTCCTGATTGACTACCGGAAATGAGAGCTTCCCGCCTGGGGATATGAAAAACAAGGAGACCAGAAGAAATGTCAGAATAATGACTTCTATGTAAATGATGATATGGTGTCTGGATACATGGGAAAGTCTGATATCTTTTTTAAATAGGTTCATAAGCGTTCTCCTTGTCATTCCATGGCATGATTTACTTAAATAAAGGCAAGCCAGGCCCGGACTGAAAAAAGCAGATCAGCCGTTCGATGAGCCGCCAGGTGAATCGAACTACTTACATATGAAAAAGGAAAGCAGATTACTAAGGCTTTCCTTTATAAGATATGCTGAGATAATAAAAAATATGAAGGGAAACGGGTGGGGAGAGTCCATATTGGAAAAAAGAAATGTTCGTGGTATAATTTCTATTAAGAATAAACATGATGCGGAACATGAGGGTTAAACCGCAGCGGAAAGTGAGGATAGAATGAATAATTTTGAGTATTGTGTACCTACAAGGGTGATATTTGGCCGCGATACCCACAAAAAGGCAGGAGCCATTATTTCTGAATATGGATTTCATAAAATCATGATTCATTATGGTGGAGGCAGCGTAAAGAAAAGCGGTTTGCTTGGGCTGGTGGAAGAATCCTTAAAAGAGCATGGAATCGAATATGTTCTTTTTGGCGGAGTGCAGCCTAATCCGGTTTTATCCCTGGCAAAAGAAGGCATGGAGTTATGCAGAAGGGAACATGTGGAGTTCATTCTGGCAGTGGGTGGCGGAAGTGTTATTGATTCGGCTAAGTGCATTGCCGACGGAGCACTTAATCCGGAAATTGATCCCTGGAAATTCTTTTTAAAGGAAGCGGTTCCGGCAAAAGCACTCCCCCATGGAAACATTCTGACCCTGTCCGCTTCAGGGAGTGAGACAAGCTTATCCTGCGTTATCACAAATGAAGAAGGGGGCTTAAAGCGAGGGTTTAACAGTCCGACCCATCGTCCTCTGTTTGCCATCTGCAATCCGGAGCTGACCTTTACTGTCAGCAAATTCCAGACCGGATGCGGAACTGTAGATATCATGATGCACACGCTGGAACGGTATCTGGGAGGGACGACAAAGGATACGCCTTTGACGGACCGGATCGCGGAAGGGCTTTTAACCTCTGTTATGGAAGCGGGAGCTGTGGCAGATAAAAATCCAGAGGATTATGAGGCACGTGCAACTCTTATGTGGGCAGGAAGCCTCTCCCATAATGAGCTTACCGGTCTGGGAAGAGAATATATGATGCAGGTTCACCAATTGGAGCACGAGCTGTCTGGGCTGTACCCGGCCATTGCTCATGGCGCCGGTTTGTCTGCCCTGTTTTGTTCCTGGTCCAGGTACGTATGCGAAGTTGATCCTATGAGGTTTGCGCAGCTGGCTGTCCGGGTATTGAATGAGGAAATGAACTTTGAAGAGCCTTTAAAAACAGCTCTTAATGGAATCAACAGACTGGAAGGATTTTTTAAGAGCCTTGGAATGCCTGTCAGCCTAAGAGAGCTGAATGCGGGAATAAAGGAAAAGGATTTAGAAATTCTGGCGGATAAATGCTCCTTTTACGGAACCAGAACCCTGCCCGGAATCCGGTCACTGGGAAAACCAGAGATGATTGATGTATACCGGCTGGCTTATTAAAGCTTTTGATTAACAGCCGCCCGTGGCAGCGGTTATCAGGATGAGGACAAACTTTAAATCTATGGCAGCATAAAAGCGGCCTGCATTGATCCGTTCAAATCATGATCAGGCAGGCCGCTTCCAATGAAAGAAAACCGGGGCAGGATATATCCAATCTCCGATCTTGGTTTTCGCGTTCATGAAATCACCTTATTTTCACTAACCTTTATAGCATCCCATTTTGCATATACTAGTTACAACCGCCCTTAACTCCTCCTTTTCCCCCTCTTTGCAAAAGGGTTTGAAAATGCATACCATGGTTATGGCATTCTGGGGAGGACGTGTCATAATGAAGGAATTGCAGATAAAGCGGAAGTTGATTCCCCTGGCCTCTTGAATGGATACCAGGTAGGGCTTATAGGTTGCGCCCCGTAATTCCCTTGTAGCCTCATAGAAGATCGCCAGGTCTTTGCAGTTTACATCGCGGTATGGGGTAAAAATGCATGGGCTGCACATATAAGAAACTCCTTTGCTTTTTCTATTGTTATATCATATGCGGAACTTGACCTTAAGGTACGAGAAAATCCAGCGCTGTATTTTTTACCATACCTTTGCTATAATGAAATTTCTGCTTGTGCAGGAAATAATAGCAGAAAAAAGGTTCAACCGTGAGGGCGGCTGAACCTTTTCGTAATATTATTTGCAGAGCTGAGAAATTAAATCTAATAAATCGCTAAAGTTACATGAGCTGAAATCAAACATGATACGTAACCTCCTTATTATTATTTGTTTTTGAACAACTTCATTGTAACACTTATGTAATAGAATTGTAACATATAAAAGGTGGAATTTAAGGAAGGAATTGGCCGAATTATAAAATACCACCAGAACAACTATATTTCGTTGTATATTTATGATAAAATATACCGTTAGATGATACGATTAAAGGAAGTAAAAAGTATGATAAACAAGGGTAAAGCTTATAAAAAGCTGTATTTATCTTATGGCCTCATTTTTCTAATCCCAATTTCCATGGGGATTTTGTTTTATTTTTATGCTTATTATATTGCAAAGGAACAGGCGGATGCCTCTAACCGGAGTTTGATTCAAACTGTGAAAAATACCTGTGACAGAGAGCTGGAATACTATGAGAATATTTTAACACAATTGGCCCTTAACAAGAACGTACAGCAGCTGTCTGTGGTGAAGGGGGAATTTCGGTCCAACAATTCCTATCAGCTTTATACGATTCAGAATGAAATTATGGATCTTAAGGTAACGATCAATAAAAGCGGCGATTACTGCAAAGATATTATGGTATATTTTAAGAACTGTGACAAAGTGGTCTCTTCCTTTGGCAACATGGATTTTCCCATGTATAGCGATCTTTATTGTTTTGGAGCGGATGATACAAAATCAGCTGAGATTTTGAAAAAACATCTGTCTGAATATCACTTTCGTGATTCGATTCCAATGAATTCCAAATGGACGCAGGGGAGACCTACCCTCCTTCTGACCATGAACAACTTAAAAGGAGAATTCGGAGAATCCACTGCAATGATCGGAATCTGGCTGGACATGGATGCGTTAAACAGCAGTATAGAAATGGCTTCCTGGGAGTCGGGCTTGGATTGGCTGATTATAAACGAGGATAATCAGATTATGAACCGGTCTGAGGATTATTCAAGCTTTGGAATCCAATATGACCATTTAAATCAGGATGGGGATCAGAAATTAAGGTGGAACGGGGAAGATTATATTATACGCACTGTATTTTCCGATGTGTTTAATTGGAAATATGTTCTGCTTATGCCTGAGAAAATGATAAGCGGTTCCGCAGGAAAGATGCGGAATATTTTCGTTATTGGCATATTTATCTGCCTGTTTACCGGTTTCGGAGCAGCCTCCAGGATGATGAAAATTAACTATAACCCCTTAAAGGTATTGATGGAGGTGTTCAGGAAACACGATGATACCCAGGAGATATTTGTTGACAATGAATATTTGTACCTTGAGGAAAAAACCATTTCGCTGCTGGCCGAACGTTCGGATTTTAAACAGATGGTGAGCAGGAGCCAGGAAGTGGTAAAACAGTATTATCTAACGGATCTGATGATAAACTCCTTTGAACAAAGCAAAGATACGCCGGACCGGGAAGCAATCGTTAAGAAGTTCCGGGAAGAAAGCAACCTTGTACTGCTTATTACAGGAAAGGACGCTTCCGGGCGGGAGGAAAACCAGGAAGAATACATACAGATAAACAGTTTAAGAAAGTTTATTATTGGAAATGTGTTTGGCGAAGGAATTGAAGGCAGCTTCAGTCTGGAGAGGGTGGAGCTGGGAGATACCGTCGCGATGATTGTCAATATCCCTGAAGTTTCAGCAGGATATGATGAGAAGTTAGAGGAAATCATTGATGCAATGCAGAAATATATTTATGAGAATTTTGGATTTATGACGGTTGTATTGGCAGGAGAAGCTCATAAGGGGCTTGAGGGAATTCATTTATCTTATATGGAAGCAAGAGAAGCGGAGGAATTTGTGGCTGTTCTGGATCCTGATTATATCAGTTACCGGGAAATTAAAAACAGCACCCATAAAAGGTACGATTATTCAACAGATCAGGAACTACGAATCATTGCAGCAATCAAAAGCCGCAACAGCGCATTGGCTTCTTCTTATATTAATAAAATTTTAGATATCAATTTTCTGGAGAATAAAGCATCTCTGGATATGTTGAAATGCCTTCTGTATGATTTAATGGGAACAATTATAAAAGGAGTACAGGAAGTAGAGGAGATTCCAGGTGAAGATTTAGGATTAAAGCGAATTTCTGTAAAAATGCCTCTTGAGAAAATCAAGGAAACGTTTGGAGGAGCTGTTGAAAAATTGTGTAAGTCCTCGGACAACTCCAGAGAGAGCGGACAAAATCAACAATTGTGTGAAAAGCTGCAGAAATATATCCAGGAGAATTTCAGCGATCCTGACTTAAATATTTCTCAGACAGGACTTCATTTTCATATGACCCCTGCCTATCTATCCTCTATTTATAAAAAGTACACAGGGGAAAGCCTTCTAAAAGTCATCAATCAAACACGGATCGATGAAGCAGAGAAGCTTTTGGCAGAGGGGATTAATGTGGTTGAAGTAGCGGAGAGAGTAGGTTTCCGGGACAGCTCCACTTTTATCAGAACCTTTAAGAAATTTACAGGAGCAACGCCTGGACAATTAAAAAATGGACGGTAGAGATTCGATAAATTGTAAATGAATTTTAGTTTTAGTCAAGAAAGGTTGATGAAATCATGTGATTTTGTCAACCTTTTTTAATATTTGAATATATAAAATGCACATAGTAGCATGTAAAATATAAGGAAATAAGTGCAATGTGCATAAAAAGAAGGAGGAAGTATTATGAAGAGAAATTTTAAAAAGCCGATCGCCGTATTAGTAGCAGCGGCGACTGCCATCTCACTGCTGGCAGGGTGTGGAAGTAAAACAGGGGCAGCCCCAGGGGCAGGGGAAACAAAGGAAACAGCAAATACCGGGGAAAACAGTTCGAATGCGGAAGCAGGGGGAGAGGTATCTTATCCACTGACTAAGGGAGGGGAGCTTACCTATTGGCTTCAGCTAAATCCGAACGCATCAGCTAACTTTACTAATTTAGGTGAAACTGAATTAGGAAAAGCGTTACAGGAACAGACCGGTGTTACAATTAAGTTCCAGCATCCCGCAGCAGGTGCGGACCAGGCAAAGGAACAGTTTAATTTAATTATTGCTGATGGAAATCTCCCTGATATTATGGAGTGGCAATGGGTGAAGATGTATCCAGGCGGTCCGGAAAAAGCAATTAAGGATGGAGTTATCATTCCTTTAAATGATGTTTTTGATCTGTATTGCCCAAACCTTAAAAAATACCTGGCAGAAAACCCTGATGTAGATAAGATGATTAAGACAGATGACGGCCACTATTTTGCATTCCCATTCATCCGCGGTGAAGATAAGCTGCGCTATACAGTAGGCGGGTTCATCCGTAAGGATTGGCTGGAAGAACTGGGACTTGAGGTTCCTACAACCATCGACGAGTGGCATACAGTACTGACTGCATTTAAGGAAAAGAAGGGTGCAGAGGCTCCTGTTAGCTTTGACTGGACCAACTTCAAACAGTCCAACCCATTTGCATTCGCCTATCATGTAGGCGCTGCAAACTCTACATGGTTTATCATAGATGATGAGGGCAAGATTGCTTTTGCACCTGCTCAGGACGGATATAAGGATTATCTGATGACTATGAACCAGTGGTATCAGGAGGGACTGATTGATAAGGATATTGCTACTCTTAATGGTGATCAGGTAACGGCTAAAATGACCAGTGATAAAGCAGGTGTTTCTGTAGGCTGGGCAGCAAGCCGTATGCAGCTGTTTATGACAAGCGCACAGAAGAGCAATCCTGACTATTTGCTGGTTCCGGCTCCAACTCCAACGTTAGAAAAGGGTGCTACACCTGAATATGGCTATATGGAAAATAAATTCCCTGATGTGGGAGCAGCCATTACCTCCAGCTGTAAAAATGTAGAATTGGCAGCCAGATTATTGGATTATGGTTATTCTGAGGCAGGGCATAACTTATTTAATTATGGTGTTGAAGGTGTTTCTTATGAGATGAAGGATGGGAAAGCTGTTTATACCGATCTGGTTATGAATAACCCGGATGGCTGGCCGCTGGCACAGTCTTTATCAAAATACGTACGTGCTAATTATAACGGACCATTTGTACAGGATCTTAATTATCTAGAGCAGTATTTACAGCTTCCTACCGTTAAGGATTGTCCACAGGTATGGGAGGTTGCAGATGCAAGCAAACATACGGTTCCAAATATCACTCCAACGCAGGAGGAGTCTAAGGAGCTGGCCACTATTACAAATGAACTTAATACTTATATAGATGAAATGACCCTTAAATTTATCTTTGGTACAGAAAGCTTTGATAAATGGGATAATTATATCCAGACATTAAAGGATATGAAACTGGACCGTGCACTTGAGATTGAGAACGCAGCTTTAGAGCGTTATGAAGCTAGATAATTCTGGTTGATTTCCAATTAAAATACGGCCGGGGCGATTGCATAGTCAGTCCCGGCTGTTTTCAGATCAAAGTCTTCGGATCAAGTATTCAGATGAAAGGAAGGGATGGAAGGAATGATGGGAAATTCGTTGAGCAATAGAATCAGGAAAGATTTACAGAGAAACTGGACGTTATATCTGCTGGTGCTTCCTGTCCTTATTTATTATGCTGTTTTTATGTATAAACCGATGTATGGTGCAATTATTGCATTTAAAGATTTTACACCTGCCAAAGGAGTGTTTGGCAGTGAATGGGTGGGGTTTGAAAATTTCACCAGGTTTTTTACAAGTCCTTATTTCGGAAGACTTTTGAAAAATACTCTGTTGCTAAGTATCTATAGTATTATATTTGGGTTCCCGGCTCCTATTATTCTGGCCCTTTTGCTGAATGAAGTAAAAAATGCTAAATTTAAAAAATTCTCTCAGACAATTACCTATCTGCCTCATTTTATTTCACTGGTAGTTGCCTGTGGTATGATTAAGGATTTCTGTCTGACAACCGGCCTTTTTAATGATATTGTTGCACTGTTTGGTGGAACACGGAATCCCCTTCTTCAGAACCCTGCGTATTTCCGTACAATATATACCGCCACCAGTATATGGCAGGAGATTGGCTGGGGATCAATTATCTATCTTTCTGCATTATCTGGTGTTGACAGTCAGTTATATGAAGCAGCCTCTATTGACGGTGCAGGGAAATGGAAACAGCTTCTTCATGTAACATTACCTGGAATTGCGCCTACGATTATCATCATGCTGATTTTAAGAATGGGATCCCTGATGAGTATGGGATATGAGAAAACGATTCTACTATATAATCCGTCTACCTATCAAACTGCAGATATTATTTCTTCTTATGTATACCGTGCAGGTCTGATTGAGCAGGATTGGAGTTATTCAACCGCTATTGGTCTGTTTAATTCTGTGATCAACTGTGTTCTGTTGTATATTACGAATAAAGTCTCTAAAAAAACAACAGAAAACAGCCTGTGGTAAAGGAGGAGAAAGATGAAAGTTAAAATTTCCCGCGGAGAGAGAATATTTCATGTAGTCAATTATATTATTTTAACTATTGTTGCATTAATCTGTTTATATCCCATGTGGTTTGTGGCTATGGCTTCATTCAGCGACAGCAGCCAGCTGATTGCACATTCAGGCTTCTTATTAAAGCCCCTGGGATTTAATCTTCAGGCATATTTGAAGGTGTTTGAAAACCCTATGATTTTAAAAGGTTATGCAAATACTCTGTTTATTCTGGTGGTGGGTGTTGCTCTGGATCTGGTAATGACTGCACTTGCAGCTTATTTCTTTTCCAGAAAGGGTGTTATGTTTAAAAAGCCATTGATGCTGTTTGTGTTGTTTACTATGTTTTTCTCAGGAGGAATGATTCCGTTTTATTTAAATCTAAAGGATTTGCATCTGATTAACAGCAGATGGGGACTCATCATTCCATTTATGATCAGTACTTATAATATGATTATCTTAAGAACATCCTTTGAATCCATTCCTGACAGCTTAACCGAAGCAGCCAGAATTGACGGAGCTGGTCATATTACCATTTTGTTTAAAATTATTTTGCCCCTGTCTAAAGCTATTATGGCAGTTATGGTTCTGTATTATGGAGTTTCCATATGGAATGCATGGTTCTGGGCTTCTGCCATCTTAAGAGACCGGGAATTATATCCTCTTCAGGTTATCTTAAGGGAAATCCTTATATCCAATGATTTACAGGCGATGAACGGAGGCGCGGGAGCTGATGCGGAGGCCATTGCACAGAGCATTAAGTATGCCACAATCATGGTGGCCACTGTTCCGATTTTATTCGTATACCCATTTTTACAGAAATATTTTACAAAGGGAGTTATGATTGGAGCAGTGAAGGAATAAGTGTATCTTTTACTTGGCGATATGAGGAGGAACGGTATATGCAAACAAGAGAAGAGCTATTACAGCACAGGGAAATTGATGATGGAATGCTAAAAGCTGCCTATGATAAGGCGGCCGGACTGATCAAAAAAGCGACGGATCAGTTTACAGTACAATTTCCACAGGAAGCAAGTGTGAATAATTTCTACCAGCAGGGAACCAACTACGAATGGACGCCTGGGTTCTGGACTGGTGAGGTGTGGCTGGCTTATGAGAAAACAGGAGATGAGTCATTAAGAGATACAGCTGAAATCGAAGTAAAGGATTTTTATAGAAGGATCAAAGAAAAGGATGGGGTGAATCACCATGACATGGGGTTTTTATACTGCCCCTCCTGTGTAGCTGCGTATAAACTTACGGGAAATACGACTGGTAAAGAAGCTGCTGTTATGGCAGCAGATCATCTGATGATGAGATTTCATGAAAAAGGCCAGTTTTTTCAGGCTTGGGGAAAGCTTGGGGAAGAGAATAATTACCGTATGATCATCGATTGCCTTCTTAATATGCCTCTGCTTTTCTGGGCAGGTGAGGTGACCAAAGAGGAAAACTACATAAAAAAAGCAGAAGCGCATATTAAGACAGCCATGAAAAATATTATTAGAGAAGATCATTCCACCTATCATACTTTTTTCTTTGATATTGAGACCGGAGAACCAAAGAAGGGTGTTACCCATCAGGGGTATCGGGATGGTTCTGCCTGGGCAAGAGGGCAGGCATGGGGAATCTACGGATCTGCACTTGCTTATAAATTTCTTAGGAATGAGGAATATGCTGATATTTTCTGCAAAGTAACGGATTTTTTTCTGGAGCATTTGCCTAAGGATATGGTCCCTTACTGGGATTTTGATTTTAATGACGGAAGCGATGAACCAAGGGATTCTTCTGCAGCAGCAATTGCAGCCTGCGGTATGCTTGAGATGAGCAAATATCTTCCAAATGAAAAAGCAGAATATTATACAGGTATGGCGAAAAGGCTTCTGCATGCACTGGTTACGGAGTGCGCGGTGACTGATCCGGCTGTATCAAATGGTCTTCTGTTACATGGAACCTATGCAAAGAGTTCTCCATATAACACATGTCCAAACCACGGAGTTGATGAGTGTGTTCTTTGGGGCGACTACTTTTATATGGAGGCATTGACCCGGCTTTCTAAAGACTGGGAGCCATACTGGTATTAATGGAGAAGTGTAAATGACAATAGAACAGTATTTTGACAGACCGGATGCTTCTTATTTTGTCCCTGACCCGGAGAATTCAGCCTGTTATTGTAAAAAACATTGGAATGATGATGCGGAGCATATTTTCCGGATTGCAAACGAGGTATGTGAAAACACATTTCTGTTTGATTTAAACTGGGATATGGAGCGTACCTATGAACCTATGGTTTTTTCCGGGGAAATTGACTGGAGCTATATGCCTTCCGGTGATCCGGAATTTGTCTGGCAGTTTAACAGACATAGGTTTTTCATTTGCCTGGGGCAGGCCTGGCAGATGACGGGAGATGAAGCGTATGTTACATGCTTTCTGGGTCTGGTGAATGATTGGATAGACAGGGTTCCGCTTGATGAAAAGACAGCGATGGGACCATGGCGCCTGCTGGAAACTGGGCTTCGGGGAGAGACCTGGACGAAAGCGATCCGCTATTTTAAAAACAGCAGTTTAATAACAGAGGACTTTTTAGACCGATTTGCAGAATCACTGAGGCTCCATGCCAGAAGGCTGGTCGAAAAGGGCGGAGACGAAAGACTGCAGAGCAATTGGTGCATTCTGGAGAACAGCGGACTTTTTGAGATTGCAATGGGACTTCCTCAGTGTGATGAAACAAAGGAGTGGGCGTCCATTGCTATGGAGAGGATCTATAAGTCCGTAAAGGTGCAGGTTTACAAAGACGGCAGCCAGTGGGAGCAGTCCCCTATGTATCACAATGAAGTATATCATTGTCTGTGCTGTGTGATTTTTCTTGCAAGAGCAAATGGGATACCACTTAAGCCGGATTTGGAGGATGCGGTTCATCGCATGGCACTGGCTAATGTTATGTGGAAAAAGCCGGACAGCCATCAATTTACTCATGGAGATTCTGATGATACAGATTTACGGGATAAAATCACCATGGGAGCATGGTTGTTCCAGGATCCTGTCTTAAAATGGGGCGGTTATGAGCTTATGGATTATGAAGGAGCCTGGGACTTTGGAAGCAATGCCTGCGCTGACTATGCTTTACTACCTGTAAGAGAACCAGATTTTATATCCGCCTGCCTGGAGAACAGTGGAGATTATTATTTAAGGGAAAACTGGAATCGAAATTCCAATCTTCTTCATTTTACCTGCGGAGCAATGAGTACCGGTCATTGTCATGGGGATAAAATGCATGTGGATTTAGTTGTGAATGGAGAAGATGTACTGGTTGATGGCGGCAGATCAACCTATATGAATGTCCCTCTTCGTTTTGCTCTGAAGGACAATCCAGGCCATAATACCACAACAATAGATGGGGAATCTTTTACTACATTTGAAGATTCCTGGTATACGAATAAGCTTTCTCTTCCTGTAAACAGAACATACAGAGCCGGAGAGATTGCAGAATTTGTTCAGGGCGGTCATCTGGGATATAGGAAAAAGGGTATCTTTGTGAACCGGCGTATCATCTGGATCAAACCAGATATTTATCTGATTCACGATCAATTTTATGCAGAAGGAGAACATGAATACAGGCAATATTTTCATTTTGCACCGGAAGGAAAGGTTTTTACAGAAGTAAATTCAGTGACTTTTCAAGGAAAAGAGACCAGAGTATTTTTAAACTTTTTGACAAAGGATGCCTTACTTGAAAGCAGCAGAGGAGTGACCTCAAGACATTACAATCAGTGGGAAGAGAATGATGTGGTTACTTCAGTTTTGAAAAAGAAGGGATTTGCCGGTATGATTACGGTCATAAATGGCGGGAATTCTTCTGCAGCAGAACCGGCCAAAGTGAAGGTGGTGGAGACATACAGCCATACACTTCGTAAACCACTAACAGAGAGTGAAGCTCAGGCCGTGAAAATCACGGTGGGAAATCGAAGCTATGTTGTAATTCTCTGCAATGATGAAGTCCTCCATACTTCTGATGCTGTAATAGCAGAGGAATGTTTTGCTACAGGAAATGTCTGCGTTTTCAATGTCAGTGACAGGAAAGAAGGAGAAAGACTTTATGCCGGAGAAGTGCTCCATGTATAATTGATTGATTGTGGGAGTGTTGCTCTATGGCTGAATTTTAGCCATGAGCAATGCGCCCTCTTACTTTATAAGCCGTTAAATATGTTTGGCATGGAACCCGATTTTCACATCTTGTCTATTGGTACCATAAAGTATAGTATAACGTTACTTAGAAGGGAGGGAAATATATGTGTTGCTTTAACAGGGGCTGCCGGAGAAATTGCAGATGCAATTTTTGTAATTGCTTTTTTGGATGTAACAGATGTAACTGGTGGTGGTAATAATCACTAAAGGATAGCAGGGTACTGCAGGATCCGGGACTATCAGTGTAAATAATACAGGTGGGTACCCGGGATCCCGGCCCCACCTATTTATATTATCATAACCCATTTACAGGATTCCATATAAAAGATCAGTTTAAATTCTCTTTTCAGGCCCCCAATGATTGCATCACATTGAAATTCTTTTGATGGAATTCCGTTATAATTTTTATCTTCTGAACATTTTATGGTTATTTCAGATACTGTTTGTATGATACCATCATCGCCTTCAAACTTAAGACTTAAAGGCCTGGGATTGCAGCTGGCGGTAAACCATACCTTGCAGGCGACATGATACATTTTACCTTGCGGTTCTTTGCTGTTAATATCTTTTACATTAGTCCCAATTCCAAATACTCCCATATCTTCACCTACAATATATGTTGTTTGCTGTAGTCTGCGGTCCGTTTTTCCCGGCTGATTCCGCCGCTCATATGATCAACTGCTTTTTCATTTAAAAAGCTTGCTCTTTTAATTGAGTCAATACCAAAACGCTTTCTGATTTCATCCACTGCTTTATCCATCCGCTCCATTTTTTCATAATCTACTTTATCGAATATATTTAATTGACGGCTGTTCTCTGTGGTTACATGGCTTGTATGGATTCCTAAATGACGGATAGGAATCTTATTCCACATCTCATCAAATATTTGGCAAGCGGTTTCATAGATTTCATAAGTGATATTTGTTGGCGTATCAAGAGTTCTTTGATGACCATAATATACAAAGTTATAGTCTTTTATTCCCACGGAAATCACACTGATTTTCACATTGTCCTCTCTTAATCTGGCAGATACTGTCTCTGCCAATGATAACAGTACTAACCTGGCTGTATTTGAATCCACTAAATCAAATGAAGTGGTTGTACTATTCCCATAACCTTTATTTGGGGGGGGAGCAGGTTCCACTGCTGAAACATCAATTCCGTTTGCAAAAGACCATATGACCTCCCCATACTTGCCGAAATGACTTTTAATGACTGATAAATCCGTCTGCGCCAATTCTCCTATGGTCTTGATTCCCAGATTCCGTAATTTCTGAAAGGTTGCCCTGCCCACAAAAAATAATTCTTTTACAGATAATGGCCACATTTTTTCTTTTATTTCACTTAACCACAGCGTATGCACTTTGTCAGGCTTTTTAAAGTCAGATGCCATCTTGGCCAGGACTTTATTGTTTGAAACTCCAATGTTTACGGTAAAGCCAAGTTCTTTGTGTATATGTTCTTTTATATCATTTGCTGCCTGATAAGGATCTCCAAACAATGATTCAGTACCAGTCATATCCATAAACGCCTCATCAATGGAATACTGCTCCACAATAGGAGAATATTGTTTCAGGATATGAATAAATGCAGACGAAGATTTTTGGTAGAGATTGTAGTTTGGGGGAACTAAAACCAGGTCAGGGCACTTTCTTAGTGCCTCAGTCACGGACTCCCCGGTTTTTATATGATACTTCTTTGCCGGCACGCTTTTGGCAAGTATAATACCATGCCTTTTTGTAATATCTCCGCCAACCGCTGAGGGTATATCCCGCAAATCCAAAGTTCCCCCCAAATGATGGATTCGATATGCTGCTTCCCAGCTTAGAAAGGCGGAGTTTACGTCGATATGAAATATGACATTATTCATGGAATCACCTCGGCTATATTATAATCGAATATATGTTCGATTGATAGTGGAAATAAAAGGGAAGAAAAAGGAAGACAAAAAAACAGCAGGCTGGCTGAGGCCTGCTGATATCATGAATTAAAATTTATATTGTTGATAGCAAAAGATGCTTTCAATAATCGGATGGACGGGCTAAAAAACAGCCCTTTAATGGAAACTTGCTCCGCAAGTTTCCATTAGCTATAATATTTGAATATGGAAAGCAATCGCTTGATATGGCATATCCTCAGTTTGAATTTCGGAATGGATCACGTTTACTAATAAACCAGGGTAAAGTGCACGGAAAGGAACAGGGTAGCCATTTTTATCGCGAACGGTAGCCTTAGTGGCAATATGAAATTCTATTTGATTATCGGGATTATCAGGATCGTAAGTATAGAAAAGAAAATTATCGATGTCCACTTCTGTGATTTGAGCTGTGGTAGAATGAAATGATGGCTGACCGTAATCTCTTGCAACAATGAAATAAGCGTTAGCTTGTGGCGGAATGCGCCATTCCATAATCGGTGAAAATAAGGCATCTACCACCATGCCTTCTTCGATGTCACATAAGCATATGTGCTGACCCAATGGATTCAGAATATCTGTGTAAAAGCCTGTATTAAGCCTTAAGGGTTCTGACACCGTTTCATTTTGTACAGACTGGGAGTAGATAATGTCTAAATAACCAGTGGTTCTGCTGCGGGTAAAAACCTCTGTAACCATTGCATTATTAACTTGCAGGATTCGTCCCATTTGCGTGATTGTACCTAAATCATTCATGTGCATTTGGCCTCTTAGAGATTTTATATAATCGTTATATTATATGCATAGGTTATTAAAATTGCTATGGTTGAGCCAGTCTTTTATACAGTCCTATAATGCACTTCACTAATTGCCTGATTCATTGTACTGATTGGGTTATGTCCGTAAAGCCATTCGTCGTGACTTTTTCTGGGGAGAATTACCGGCATTCTATCATGAATAAATGAAATGCCGGACCAGGCCGGACGAGTCAGGATAACGAAAGAGGAGTCTCCTGTTTGCAAGTCTGTTTTTGACAGTCCCGCCATCCATACCGGACTCTTTTCAGCAGCCATCAGGGCATACTTCACCTTTTGCTTTCCCCGGCGCTCCCATTCAAAATACCAGCTTGCAGGGACCAGGCAGCGTCCCTCCATCATCGGGCGTCGAAACATATTTTTCTCTGCTGCCGTCTCGCTTCGGGCATTAATTATCTCACCTTTGCCGTCATATTTAGGAAATCCCCAGCGCATTGCCTTCATGATTCCATCTGGAGATAAAACAGGTGCAAGGTTAGTCGGGAATATTTCTCCGGTTTTTACTGCAGTTTTTCTCTCTACTTCGGCAACAATAGAACGTAATTCCACGTCATCTATTTCAATGTAATATCTGCCGCACATGTTATTTAACCACCTTTCCAATTGAACTTTGATAAATCAGGATTATAAGGATTGAAAAGATTATATCACTTACAGTATGCAGCATCAAGGTGTGCTTTATAAGCATAATGAAAATTTAACCTCATGAAGCAGGGGGAGCGGATTGCGAATATCAGGTTGACGATTGATAGTTGGTAGTTTTTTAACAATATAATATTATAAAAATAGGAACATGACATACTGTTGTCTTAATTGATGTGATATATTTGTTTCAAATAAAAAAACAGGAGGCAAATATGATGAATGAAGAAGTTATTGCTAGAGCCGGAGAAGTTATTGCAGGAAAGACCGGTGGAGGAAACGAGGGATATTGCGTATTGGCGTTAATTGACAAAGAGGGTTATCCGACCGCCTCTACGATATCCGCATCAAAGGCAGAAGGTATCAACTGGATCACATTCTGCACTGGACTTGGAAGCAATAAATCCCAACGCATTAAGCAATGCAGCCTGGCCAGTGTTTGCTTTAACGGAATAGATCACAATATCACCCTGGTGGGTACAATAGAAATATTAACCGACCCGGATATAAAAAAAGAGATGTGGTACAAGGGGCTTGAAGAAAATTTTGATGGACCGGAAGATCCCAATTACTGCGTTCTGCGTTTTAAGACAGAACGTTACAATCTATTTGTTGATTGGAAGGAAGCAAAAGGGACATTATAAGAGGATTTTGACTGGCTGCCCAACTCAGAGAAACAATGGCCTGTTAAACCATCACAGCAAAAGGGCTGCCAGTCAAACGGCAGTCCTTTTATTAAACGGCCGTAAGAAACAGAGCTATAGAGCGGTTGCGGATTTGCTGGCCTGAAAGGTGCCGGGGAACATTAAAAAACAGATAATTTTGAGGCTGCCGGCAATGGTGTTTAAGCCGGCAGCCTTCTTGCCTTGCTAAAAAGGGTTTAAAATTGAAATCTTTTATGTTACTATAGCTCTATAGAAATGCAGCAGTATCGCTTCAGGGAGAAGGGGAGGTATTATGAGAAGTTTGGCGTATCTGAAACTGATGGCGAGGGAGTATCCAACGATTAAGGCTGCTTCCAGCGAGATCATCAACCTTACGGCCATACAGGGCTTACCAAAGGGGACGGAATATTTTTTCAGTGACTTACATGGTGAGTATGAGGCATTTGTCCATTTATTAAAAAGTGCCTCAGGCGTTATCCGTGAAAAGATCACGGAAACTTTCAGCCACATCATTCCAGAGAAAGAAGAAGTGGCGTTAGCCAACTTAATTTACTATCCGGAGCGGATTATGAAGCAGCTTGAGCTTAAGGGAGTGGCAGACGGAGACTGGCAGAGAGTGACCATTTACCGGCTGGTACAGATTTGTAAAGTGGTTTCATCAAAGTATACCAGATCCAAAGTAAGGAAGAAAATGCCCCCGGAGTTTGCCTACATCATAGATGAGCTGCTTCATGTGGATTATAATGATGATAATAAACGTGTATACTATAATGAGATCATACGCTCCATCATTGACATCCGGGTGGGAGATAAGTTCATCATAGCCTTATGCGAGCTGATCCAGAATTTGACCATTGACAGCCTGCATATTATCGGAGATATTTTCGACCGCGGCCCCAGGGCGGATATTATTATGGATGAACTGCTGCGATTTCATGACGTTGATATCCAGTGGGGCAATCATGATATTTCCTGGATGGGAGCCGCCACAGGGAATCTGGCCTGTATCTGCAACGTACTGCGTATCGCCATCAGCTATAACAGCTTTGATGTTCTTGAGGACGGATATGGCATCAACCTGCGTCCATTATCCATGTTTGCGGCCAGGATTTACAGAGAGGATCCCTGCGATCGGTTTGTACCCCAGATTCTTGATGAAAACATCTATGATGCGGTGGATCCGGGGCTGGCGGCAAAGATGCACAAGGCCATTGCCATCATTCAGTTTAAGGTAGAAGGCCAGATCATAAAACGCCATCCGGAATATGAGATGAGCG
>POVV01000729.1_pt1 | contig 17621 bp, 16 predicted proteins | sample 1560271 | NCBI WGS metagenome assembly POVV01 (sample SAMN08337232, study PRJNA429181) | Bioreactor metagenome, whole genome shotgun sequencing project. | biome: cows' rumen and soil; feature: anaerobic; isolation source: anaerobic chemostat enrichment culture, galacturonate as sole carbon... | reverse complement strand
CGTCTACGCAGGCCGTTACCTTGTACTTTATAAGTAACTAAGAACAGCAATTAAGTGTGTCGCCACACGCCTGCGGTCTTGGACGGAGGCCTGGAAAAGGCCAGGCTCCAACCGATAAAATCTAAGGGGCCAAATTCTAGACGAATCTGGCTCCATAGTAAAGCAACGAATTAGTTCGCTGCTGAGCTCAGGCTGCTTTGATCGATAGCCACGCCAGCACCCATGGTGGTTGACAGGCTAACTTTCTTAACAAAGATACCTTTAGCTGTAGATGGCTTAGCTTTCTTCAGTGCAGACAGAAGAGACTCTAAGTTCTCTTGCAGTTTAGCTGTATCGAAGTCAACTTTACCAATCGTGGTATGGATAATACCGTTTTTGTCGTTACGATAACGAACCTGACCCGCTTTAGCATTACGAACAGCTTCAGCAACGTTAGGGGTTACAGTACCCACTTTCGGGTTTGGCATCAGGCCACGTGGACCTAAAACCTGGCCTAATTGACCAACAACGCGCATTGCATCAGGAGAAGCAATAACAACGTCAAAGTTCATTTCGCCTTTCTTGATTTGGTCAGCCAAATCTTCCATACCGATCAGGTCAGCGCCAGCTTCTTTAGCAGCTTCAACGTTAGCACCTTGGGTAAATACAGCTACGCGAACCGTACGACCAGTACCGTGTGGTAGCACTGTTGCGCCACGAACGTTTTGGTCAGATTTACGAGCGTCGATACCCAGGTTTACAGCTACGTCTACACTTTCAACGAATTTAGCAGTCGCTAATTCTTTCAGCAGAGCAACAGCTTCAGCAATTTCATACTGCTTAGTTGAGTCAACTTTGTCACGGATTACGCGCATGCGCTTGGTTAGCTTAGTCATCTATTAACCCTCCACTACCAGGCCCATGGAACGAGCAGTACCTTCAATAGAGCGCACCATAGCGTCCATATCAGCACCAGTCATGTCCGCAGATTTAGTTTCTGCGATTTCGCGAACTTGCGCGTTTGTTACTGTTCCGACTTTAGTCTTGTTCGGTACACCTGAACCAGACTTGATGCCAGCAGCTTTCTTCAACAGAACGGCTGCAGGAGGAGTCTTAGTTACGAAGGTGAAAGAACGGTCAGCGTAAACAGTAATAACAACAGGGATTGGCAAGCCTTTTTCGATGCTATCAGTTTTAGCATTGAACGCTTTACAGAATTCCATGATGTTCACACCTTGTTGACCCAGAGCTGGACCAACTGGTGGACTTGGATTAGCCATACCGGCTGCAACTTGCAGCTTAACGTAGGCTTGGACTTTCTTAGCCATTGAGATTTCCTCGTTTTGGGTGATAGCGCCTCTATGAGGCTCCCCGTGTGTAATATTTGCTTTTGCTTATCTGCGAATAAATCGTAAATACAAACAAAAATAAAAAGGCGCGAAATTATAAAATAATCTCGCGCTTGTTACAATAACCAGATGGTTATTAGATGACCGTATGTTGATTACGTTGAGAATTTAATAACAAACGCCATCAACATGCAGAAATTTTTACGCTTAGCCTTTCTCTACCTGACCAAAGTCTAATTCTACCGGCGTTGCACGACCAAAAATTGAAACCGACACTTTCAGGCGGCTCTTCTCGTAGTCAACTTCTTCAACCACACCGTTAAAGTCAGCAAATGGGCCATCGTTAACACGGACCAATTCACCTGGTTCAAATAGCGTTTTAGGACGTGGCTTATCACCAACCTGCTGTAAGCGATTCATAATCGCATCAACTTCTTTATCGCTGATTGGTGCAGGACGATCGGATGTACCACCAATAAAGCCCATAACGCGTGGAATGCTACGAACTAAATGCCATGTTGCATCGTTCATTGTCATTTGGACTAATACGTAGCCTGGGAAAAATTTACGTTCACTTTTCCGGCGTTGGCCACCGCGAATCTCAACAACCTCTTCGGTTGGAACCATCACTTCGCCAAACTGATCTTCCATTTCCTGCAGCTTGATATGCTCACGCAGCGATTGCGCTACGCGGCCTTCAAAACCAGAAAATGCTTGAACTACGTACCAACGCTTTTTAGGGGCTTCAGACATCTTAGAACCTCAGGCCAGTTATAAATGACACCAAACGGACCAGAATACCATCCAGCCCCCATAGAATCAGTGACATCACGGCAGTCACTGCAGCAACGATTAACGTTGTGTGCAGAGCTTCCTGACGCGTAGGCCAAATCACTTTGCGAACTTCAACACGAGCAGCCTTAGCAAACTCTAGTGTTGCTTTACCTTTTACGGTAAATAACGCGACAGCGAAAGCAACGCCAATGATAGCAACAACGGCCAGCGCACGCAGTGGCAGGCTATAACCGCGGTAAATATAATTACCACCGATAGCAACCGCTAACAGCAATGCAACGATAACCCATTTAACTATTTCTAGTCCGCGCCCGCTTCCTTGAGCTTCGGTATTCGCACTCATAAACCAACCTGTCATTATGACTTAAATAATCACTCGCTTCGTATTCACGAAGCAACCAAGCCGAACGCTCTTTCTTCGGCACAATACGCCGTATATTTTCTAATGAGCCTATCTCACCCTAGCTCTCACCGCATTTATTTTCTAGCTATAATGCAGAAGAACTTGATGAGATAGGTTCTTTTATTCAACTATTTTTCAACTATGTTGAAAAAGGGCATCAAATGATGCCCTTTTAAAGCCTATTGCGTCAATCTTATTTAATGATCTTAGCAACAACGCCGGCACCAACGGTACGGCCACCTTCACGAATAGCGAAGCGTAAACCTTCATCCATCGCGATTGGTGCAATCAGCGTTACTGTCATCTGAATGTTGTCACCAGGCATCACCATCTCTACGCCTTCTGGCAGTTCGATAGTACCGGTCACGTCAGTTGTACGGAAGTAGAACTGTGGACGGTAGCCTTTGAAGAATGGAGTATGACGGCCACCTTCATCTTTGCTCAGAATATAAACTTCTGATACAAAGTTGGTGTGCGGGTTGATTGAACCTGGCTTAGCCAGTACTTGACCGCGTTCGATTTCTTCACGCTTAGTACCACGCAGCAGAACACCAACGTTCTCACCAGCACGGCCTTCATCAAGTAACTTACGGAACATTTCAACGCCAGTACAGGTAGTTTGTACGGTATCTTTGATACCAACAATCTCAACGGCTTCACCGACTTTAACAATTCCGCGCTCTACACGACCGGTAACAACTGTACCACGACCTGAAATAGAGAACACGTCTTCGATTGGCAGCAGGAACGGACGGTCAATCGCACGCTCTGGCTCTGGGATATAGCTATCCAGTGCAGCCGCTAATTCAATGATTTTAGCTTCCCACTCAGCTTCGCCTTCTAACGCTTTCAGCGCAGAACCGCGGATTACTGGAGTGTCATCGCCTGGGAAATCGTACTGAGACAGAAGTTCACGCACTTCCATTTCAACTAATTCTAACAGCTCTTCGTCATCAACCATGTCACACTTGTTCAGGAACACGATGATATAAGGAACGCCAACCTGACGACCTAACAGGATGTGCTCACGAGTCTGTGGCATAGGACCATCAGTTGCCGCAACAACTAAGATCGCGCCGTCCATTTGAGCAGCACCGGTGATCATGTTTTTCACATAGTCGGCGTGTCCTGGGCAGTCTACGTGTGCGTAGTGACGAGCAGGAGTATCATACTCAACGTGAGAAGTATTGATGGTGATACCACGCGCTTTTTCTTCTGGTGCATTATCGATTTGATCGAATGCACGAGCCTGACCACCGTAGGTTTTAGCCAGTACGTTGGTGATAGCTGCTGTCAGAGTTGTTTTACCGTGGTCAACGTGGCCGATAGTACCGACGTTTACATGCGGTTTTGTACGTTCAAATTTTTCTTTAGACATGATTGTCCCTCTAAAACACGATAGATCGTGGGTAAACCACATTAACCAAGCAAAAGCTTGTGATATCAGCGAGTCGAAGAAGAAATCAGGGAATTAAAATCAGAGAAGGGAATTTTGGTGCTGATAGGCAGATTCGAACTGCCGACCTCACCCTTACCAAGGGTGCGCTCTACCAACTGAGCTATATCAGCACTTGGAGCGGGCAGTGGGAATCGAACCCACATCATCAGCTTGGAAGGCTGAGGTAATAGCCATTATACGATGCCCGCAGTTCCGAACTCAGCGACCTGGTGCTTCAACACTCTTTAAACCTTGGTGGTGGGGGAAGTTTCACTCGGAAGTTTTGGCTTCCCCTTTCGGGTGTCTTTTCAGACACTGCATTGATGCCACATCGCGTCAACGCAATCAATAATGGTGGTGGGGGAAGGATTATTCATCGCTTCGCGATTCACCCTACGGGCCGTTGCCTTTGGCAACGTTGTCTCGCTTCGCTCGGCTCAAACCTTCATCGAAGATTCTCAGCCTTCCCCTTTCGGGTACCTTTTCAGGTACTGCATTGATGCCACATCGCGTCAACACAATCAATAATGGTGGTGGGGGAAGGATTCGAACCTTCGAAGTGAGTCACGGCAGATTTACAGTCTGCTCCCTTTGGCCGCTTGGGTACCCCACCGGGAATTCTTGATTGGTGCCGGCTGCCGGAATCGAACTGGCGACCTACTGATTACAAGTCAGTTGCTCTACCTACTGAGCTAAGCCGGCATCAAGTGCTGCGCATTCTAGGGAGACCTGAGAGACGATGCAACAAAAAAATTAAGATAAATGCGCTATCGCTCATATTTTGCACGATTTTATCTTTTTTTCACCATCTGCGTATAGATTATAGCCAATTATCCTGTTCTGACAGAATAAAAATTGACCGCTATTTTCCCTCATTTTTTTATCACACACATTTTCACTCTGACCTTCAATAATCAGATCTATATCAAAGTGCTAATTTTTCATCCTTGTTATAAAAGCAGATGAAAAAGTATGAAGTTTTAACCAAAAGTTATGAACTTCACCAAAATAAAGACTAAAATAAAAAAAACGCGGGAGTGAGATCATATCATGAAGGTTAATTTATGCCCTTTAGCTTTTTGCTTATTCACTGCTCTTTCAGTCTCTGGAGCTACTGCTCAAGCACATACGTTAAAATTAGCCGTCGGTGCTGAACCCACTGAAGGATTCGATCCTCTCCTTGGCTGGAACCATGGAAGCTATGTTTTACTTCATAGCCCATTACTCCGCCAAAATGCTGACTTAAGCTGGCAGCCGGTATTAGTCGATAGCTATACGCTCAGTAAAGACGGTCTAAGCTGGACTATTCATCTTAAACCTGACCTCAAATTCTCTGACGGCTCACCGCTCACCGCAACAGACGTGGCTTATTCCTATAACCAAGCCGCCACCAGCGGGGGAAAAGCAGATATGGGAAGCTTTAAGCAGGCCAAAGAGATTGATGACAGAACGGTTGTTATTGAGTTAAAACGCCCTGAAAGTACGTTTATTCACGTATTGGGCGCATTAGGCATTGTACCTAAAGCGAAATATGGCGCTGATTTTGCCCAACATCCTATTGGTGCAGGCCCCTATAAACTCACCAGCCTCCAGCCGGGGCAGCAATTAATCGTTGAAGCTAATCCTTATTACGCCGGCAAGAAGAATGATTTTGAAAAATTGGTGTTTGTCTTTTTGGATCAAGACAGTGCATACGCGGCCGCCAGCAGTGGGAAATTGGATTTAATCAGAATTCCGCAAACGCTGGCCAATCAGCCGGTCAAAAACATGAAATTGCTTGTTCAAAAAAGCGTTGAAAATCGGGGAATCATGTTCCCGATGACCCCTTCAGGAAAAAAAGATGCTCAGGGTAACGATGTGGGTAATGACATCACCTCAGACATCGCAATGCGTAAAGCCATTAACTATGCCGTTGATCGTAATATTTTAGCGTCTCAGCTGTTTGACGGACAAGCAACGCCCGCGTTTACTGCCGTAGAAGGATTACCATGGGATAACCCTGAGGCTAAATTTAAAGATGGAGACATCATTCAGGCTAAGAATATTCTGGATCAGGCCGGATGGATCGCTAAAACAGCTGATGGTATTCGTGAAAAAAATGGAGTTCCGGCTAAATTAACGCTGTGGTATGCCAGCGGTGACAGTACTCGCCGAGATTTAGCGCAGGCATTTAGCGCCATGGTTCGCCCGCTAGGCATCGAAGTGACCCTCAAATCGGGCAGTTGGGAAACCGTTGAACGCTATATGCATGCTAATCCGACTCTATTTGGCTGGGGCAGTTTAGATCCAATGGAGCTTTACCATCATTATGCAGGCAGACTGGGCGGTGAAGGATATTTTAACCCCGGCTATTATGCCAATGCACAGGTTGATAAAACGCTACAACAGGCTATTTCTGCACCTGACTGGCAGGCAGCGATTCCTTTCTGGCAAAAGGTAGACTGGGACGGTAAAGCAGGAGCAGGTGTCAGGGGCGATGCCGCATGGGTATGGCTGCTAAACCTTAATCACACTTATTTAGTCAATCCTTGTGTCAGCCTTGGGGAAGGCGCGCCAGAAGCCCACGGCGACTGGACAGTACTCAATAACCTTCAAGGCTGGAGTTGGACCTGTCAGTAATGCGCCAATTACCGATGCTTAGCTTAAGACTTATTAGCCTGCTGCTTATGGTAGCGGCAGGTACGTTTATTTTATTAAGCTTTTCGCCGGTCGACCCTATTCGGGCCTATATTGGTAATGACTTACTGCACGTTCCACCTGAGCAATACGCACAAATCGCAGCGCGTTGGGGTTTAGACCGTCCGCTATGGGAGCGATTCCTAACCTGGATCGGCCAAGTTCTTCAGGGCGATCTAGGTTATTCGATGGTGTATAACGCCCCCGTAACGCAGGTAATTGCCCAGCGTTTTCTGACCTCATTTTCGCTTCTGGCTTCAGCCTGGACACTATCGGGCATATTAGGTATCAGCTTAGGATTAGTAGCAGGCCGCTATCTTAACCGCTGGCCGGACAGCTTAATTCGTACGCTCTGCTATCTGCTATCGTCTCTGCCAACGTTCTGGATTGGCATACTCCTGCTGGCATTTTTCTCCGTTAAACTAGAGTGGGCACCGATATGCTGCGCATGGCCTCCCGGATTAACAGCAGAGGAAACCTCACTGTTTCAGCGAATTCAGCATCTGATTCTGCCCACTATCGCCCTTGGTCTACTCGGCGTCGGTAATATCGCATTACATACGCGGGCAAGAATTGAAGAAATCAGCCAAAGTGAATTTATTTATTATGCCCATGCTCAAGGAGATAAGGGCTGGTCGCTGATGAGATTTCATATGTTGCGCCATGTCCTGACGCCGGCAATTTGCCTGCAATTTGCGTCGCTGGGCGAACTGTTAGGTGGAGCGTTGTTGGCAGAAAAGATTTTTGCCTATCCCGGTCTGGGTCAAGCCACTATTGATGCAGGGCTACGGGGCGATGTCCCGCTATTACTCGGCATTGTATTATTTATTACTATATTGGTTTTTATCGGAAACACTATCTCAAGCGCCCTGTTGCATAAGCTGAATATGCCGCTGCGGAGGGCATCATGAAAGGCCAAGCCAATAAATCCCTTATCCGTTTGCTTATCACGCTATCACTGCTCGGGACGCTGCTATTTCTCGGAATACACAGCAATCAGCAGGAAGCGACGCTCAATTTGCTAGCCCGGCGCAGCGCGCCTTCCGCTGAGTTCTGGTTTGGTACCGATAACTTAGGCAGGGATCTCTGGCTGCGCTGCCTTCAAGGCATGATGACCAGTATGCAAATTGGGTTGATTACCGCACTTATCAGCGGGCTGCTAGCCTTGGTTATTGCCATTATCAGCCAATGCGGGAAAGTCGGTGACTATCTGACACGCGCGCTAATCGACACTTTTATCGCTCTGCCCCACCTTCTGCTGCTGATACTGATCTGTTTTACTTTTGGCGGAGGAAAATGGGGAGTGATTCTGGCGGTATCCCTGACTCACTGGCCTAAATTGGCATTAATTCTGCGATCTGAACTTCTGCGCATTCGTCAGGCTGATTACATCCTGCTCGCTCAGAGAACGGGAAGTAGCCACTGGCAATGTTGCTATAAACATTTTCTTCCCTTGCTCTTACCCCAACTGATGGTCGGAGCGCTTCTCATCTTCCCTCATGCCGTATTACACAGTGCCGGTCTGAGCTTTTTAGGCTTTGGACTGGCACCTCATGAACCTTCTCTCGGGCTGCTGTTATCTGATGCTCTTCGCTACCTGAGCAGCGGTGACTGGTGGCTGGCTTTTTATCCGGGACTGACCTTAGTCATACTGGTTCTGACTATCGATCAACTCGCCCGAAGCCTGCAAAGAATCTGGCTAAGGAGATCGTCATGCTACAGCTAAAAAATGTTGAATTATCCTGCGCGAAAGAGCGTTGGTTCCGCTCACCAACCTGGACACCGATATTACGTAATATCAATCTTAACGTTCAGTCAGGCGAGCTGGTTGCTTTAGTGGGTGGAAGCGGTGAAGGGAAGAGTCTGTTATTGCAAAATATTCTCGGTCTTCTGCCAACGTCTATGCGTTCATCGGGCCAAATTCTAATTGACGACCAAATTATTAATACCGGACAACAGCGCCATCTTAGGGGGAATACCCTTGGCTATATTCCGCAAAGTATTAGTGCGCTTAATCCGCTGCTGAAAGTGGGTAAACAGGTCCAGCGAGCCGCCAGACTGGGTGGAAAAACGCCGACCCGAGATAGGGTTGCCGAACAGCTACGCCAATATAACCTGTCAGAAACCATACTCGATCAATACCCTCTTTCGTTATCCGGTGGCATGGCTAAACGCATTCTGGTGAGTTGCGCCACGCTAAGCCAGGCACGATTTATTTTGGCTGATGAAGTAACCGCATGGCTGGACTTACCTCATGCAGAAATATTACTCCGCCATTTAAAAACGCTGTGTCATCAGGGTCAGGGGGTATTATGGATTACTCACGATCTGCATTTGGCCGCCAGCTTCGCTGACAAAATTGCCGTGCTTCATCAAGGGACTATCAAGGAAGTGGTCGGAGCAACTGAACTACGCTATGGCGGCGGCAGCGACTGGCTACAGTCTTTATGGCAAACCTTACCTGAACATAATTTCATTCATGCCGGAGAGCCGTTGCCCTATGCTGCAAGCGCGTGATCTGGACATCATACAAAATGGCATACCGTTATGGCAGAAGCTCAATATCTCGGTCAAACCGGGTGAACGCCTAGGCATTTTTGCCCCTAGTGGATACGGCAAAACAACCTTAGGCCGAGTTTTTGCCGGCTGGCAGCGTCCTTCGGCAGGTTCAGTTTTACTAGATAACCAACCGCTTCCTGCTACCGGCTATTGCCCGGTGCAGCTCATTCCTCAACATCCGGAGCGCACGTTTAATCCATCAAGAACAACCGGAGCAGCCTTAGGTGATGTATGGCAGCCTTCACCACGCTTACTCAGTGAACTGTCGATTAACCCTGAACTACTCACTAGATTTCCTGCAGAAGTTTCAGGTGGAGAGCTCGCCCGCATCGCCCTGGTTCGGGCCCTCGACCCACGCACTCGCTACCTGATTGCTGATGAAATCACGGCCCAATTAGATCCTCTGATGCAGGCCCAAATCTGGCGGGTGATGTTAAGACAGGCTGAACAAAGAAACCTTGGTATGATAATTATCAGCCACAGTAAAGCCTTACTGGATCGGGTATGCTCTCGCGTATGGACACCGTAGTTTTTATATCTAATTAACTTCCCAACTAACACATTTAGCATCTTCGTATACATTCAGAACAAAATTTAGTGATAAAAATTATTTCGCAGAGAATTTATTTTCTGCCTGTTAGATATCTCTCACACTTTAATATTAATATGCTTGTCCTGTGTGACCAACCCACTATAGTTCTCAGCAATAATCCATAACAACGCTTAAGTGACAAGGCTTCAGTGATAACGGTAGAAGCTGAAACTAACACCTTCTATCAGGAAAAATCTGACGCTATGGCTTCAATCCAATCAAGTTTTAAACGTTACATCCGAGCCCACTGGCCACAGACGTTACGCAGCAAAATGATATTTTTAGCTATCATGATGATTTCGTTACCCACGATGCTCATCGGCTATATCGTTGAAGTTCAGGGGCGAGATGCGCTGCTACAAGAAAAACAGATCAAACTGTATGCCGTCACCAACTTACTGGATCAAGCGCTGGCAGAATCGTTTGAACGCTATCCTAATTTACCCCGCGAGCAACGTATTAAGGCGCTCAACGAACAACTCTCTCCGATAACGGATGAAATAACCAAGGCGTTTTCAGGCGTAGGAGCCGGGTATTACAACCGCGAACTGGATGCCATTATTACCTATGCACCACAACAGCTGTACGGCAAAGCGGTAGGTGTCACCATTGATGAAGAGCATCCGGGCCGAACGGTTATGGCAACGGGTCGTCCCTTAGTCAAATCGGGCTCCCAGGTTCGGGGCAACATCATGAATGCGATGAAACCCATAGAGCGAGATGGCAAAATTCTTGGCTATATCTGGGCCAATGAATTATCCAATGACATCGACCAGCAGGCGCTGAAAATGGACATCAGCATCATTATCGTCATTTGTCTTGGCATGTTCTGTAGCGTCTTGCTTATCGTGATATTCTCGCGCCGCTTTGCCTCAGATATTGACACGATAAAAACCGGCCTGGCAGAACTTCCGCTCAATCTGAACACTAAGCTACCCCCGCTAAAAGGGGAAATGGGTGAGATATCCGACAGCGTTAATGCTCTATCCCGGGCGCTGCGGGAGGCCAAAACCCTGAATGAGCTGATTATTGAAAATGCCGCCGACGGCGTGATTGCCGTTGATACCGACGGCTGCGTGACCATGATAAACCCGGCGGCGGAAGAAATTACCGGTTATAGCCAAAAAGAGTCGATGGGTAAACCTTATGAAAACGTTTTCGGAGGCAGAGGTTACCGCAGCCCGATATTAGATACGTTAGAGCACGGTATTGACCATGTGGCGCTGGAGGTTGACTACCCGGCCAAACATCAGGTGATTCAGATCAGCGTCAGCACCAGCCAAATGCATAACGCTCAGGGTGAAATTATTGGCGCCTTAGTCATTTTCAGCGACTTAACGGCCAAGAAAGAGGTTCAACGACGCATTGAACGTGCCGAGCGCTTGGCGACGTTAGGCGAACTGATGGCCGGTGTCGCTCATGAAGTCCGTAACCCGCTAACGGCTATCAGCGGGTTCGTTCAAATTCTGAAAGATAGCGAGCAAGACCCGCAACGTCTGGAATATACTCAAATTATTCTAAAAGAAGTTCATTCGATTAACCGTGTCATTCAGCAACTTCTGGACTTCGCTCGCCCGCGCCCCGGTCTCTATCAAAAAATATATTTAAATCATATAATTAATGAAACACTGGTGTTAATAAAAACCAAAGGGGTCGAAGCCAGAATTGATTTTGACGTTATTCTGGACCACAGTCTGGACGCGATTGATGCTGACGGAGAAATGCTAAAACAGGTATTACTCAATTTATTGATTAACGCGGTTCAGTCTATTTCCGCCAGAGGACAAATCACCATTTCAACTCAGGCTGTTGGCCAAGATAAGCAGATGATAAAAATTCAGGATGATGGCTGCGGTATCAGCGATGATATTAAAGCTAAAATATTTACTCCGTTCTATACCACCAAGCCATCGGGAACCGGATTAGGGCTTTCTATTAGCCAACGGATTATCACCTCCCACGATGGTGATATTACGCTGGAAAGTCAGCCTAATCAGGGTACGACCTTTACCATTGTCTTGCCGGTCAGGCTTGGAGAGAGGAATCCTACATGAAAAAATCCTATCGCATTCTCATTGTCGATGACGAAGAAAACGTCCGCCGAATGCTGACTGCCGCTTTTACGCTGGACGGCCACCAGCCTATTTGTGCGGCAGACGGTCAGCAGGCGCTGGAAGTGTTCGGACAGCAGAAGCCTGATATCGTGCTGATGGATATCCGCATGCCAAGACTCGGAGGCATGGAAGCATTGCAGGTAATGCGTAAAACGCACCAAGAAATACCGGTTATTTTGATGACCGCCTATGCGGCAGTAGAAACCGCAGTGGAAGCTTTACGCTTTGGCGCTTTTGATTATGTTATCAAACCCTTCGATCTCGACGAACTTAAGCTGTTAATCAACCGTGCTCTGCAGTTAAGAAGTATGAAGCAGGAGATCAATCTGCTGCATCGTGAACTATCAGATAGCTATCAATGGGACCGGATACTCACCAACAGTACCAAAATGATGGAGCTATGCCGGGACACGGCAAAAATTGCCCAAAGTAATGCCAGCGTGTTAATTACCGGCGAAAGCGGAACGGGTAAAGAGCTGATTGCTAAAGCAATACACTACAACAGCGCCCGGGCCAAAGGGCCGTTTATTAAAATCAACTGTGGTGCCTTACCCGAGTCGCTTTTGGAAAGTGAACTTTTTGGTCACGAAAAAGGGGCATTTACCGGCGCACAAATGCAGCGTCAGGGGCTATTTGAACGAGCTAATCAAGGTACTCTACTGCTTGATGAAGTGGGAGAAATGCCCCATAACCTACAGGTTAAGCTGCTGCGAGTGTTACAGGAGAGAGAATTTGAACGCTTGGGAGGCAGCCAAACGATCAAAACAGATATCCGCCTCATCGCCGCCACTAATCGCAATTTAGCTGCCATGGTGGAACAAGGTGAATTTCGCCAAGACCTCTTCTATCGGCTGAACGTTATACATCTGTCACCGATTCCTTTAAGGGAGCGCCCTGAAGATATTTCACTGCTGGCTCAGCATTTCCTGCAAAAATTCAGCGCTGAAAATGGCAAAGAAATGATCGAGCTGGATGCCAGTACTTTAGCGGCCTTAGAATCCTATAGCTGGCCGGGTAACGTTCGTGAACTGGCCAACGCCATCGAACGGGCGGTGATCATGAGCACCGGTTTTATTATGTTCCCGGATGACTTACCTGAGCATTTACTGCAGCGTCATAGTACAGAGAATAGTACTGAAAATAGTACTCAGCGAAATAGCGATCCCATCCATACTCCGGAACAGGGACAAAGTTTGAAAGAGAGTATGAAGGCCTATGAGCGTGAACTTATTTGCGTCGCACTAGCCAATAACCAGGGAAATAGGGTGCAAACAGCCAGAGTATTAGGCATCAGCCGGCGAGCACTAATGTATAAATTACAGGAGTATAACATCGAATAAATAAGCAGTATTACAATATAAATCAAATAGATAAATAATAAGATTGGGCACATAATAGTATTATTTCCCTGCTGACATAATAACGACTGGTTTTTTTGCTCATGAATAGCGAAAATGACGCAAACGATTACGTAACCAATAACAGGAAATATTGTGATGTTTAATAACAAAGTGCTCTCGCTATTTGCTCTTCCCCTGCTTATGTCCGGTCAAGCATTAGCCGATGATGCCCCCATAAAAGTCAAAGTTTTTATCGGATCAATGTTTGAAATTGGTAAAAACACCGGCGATAAAGCCGGTGAATTCCAGCACTGGTATGAACGATATTTTAAAAACAGCCAGCCTATAACCGTTAAAGGTGCTGCATCACCGGTTTTCTGTAACGATGATGGCGTGTGCGGTTCGGTACTGGGTATGGGTAAAGTGGCTTCTTCTTCTTCGGTACAGGCGATTTTGCTTAATCCAAAGTTTGATATGTCTGAAACCTATTTCATGATCAATGGCGTTGCCGGTACTCCGCCATCTCGCGGCACCATCGGCGATGTAAGTTGGGGCACCTGGGCCGTTGATTACGATCTGGGGCACCGCTGGGCACCCGAAGAGGGATTGCATGACGGCCAAGCTTTCATTCCGCGTAAGGGCTATGAGAATATCCGCAGCTATCAGTTAGACCCGACGCTGGTTGCTTGGGCCATGAAGATTACTGACAAAACTCCGCTACTGGATTCAGAAGAGGCACAAAAGTATCGTCAGCGTTACCCTGATGATAATGCCAGACGTTCACCCAAAGTGCTGACCGGTACTCATATAACCGGTGATACCTTTTTCCACGGCCCGGGAATGTCAAAAGAGGCGCAATATATTGCCAAACTGTATGGCGCAGATGACTATGTGGCAACAGAAATGGAAATTGCAGCTATCACTCAGGTAATTGCTCGTACCCAAGGCACCACGCAACGCATACTCAGCCTGCGTGGTTCAGTCAATTTCGATCAGGGCAATCCTAACGAAACTACGTTAGAACACTTAGATCCGGCTCCGGGGCAAACCGCGGGGGGTTTTAAAGAAACGGTAGATAACATCGCCAAAGTTGGTGGTGAAATGACGGATTATATTGTTACCCATTGGAATACATGGCAAAACGGCGTACCTCCGCTGAAGTAATTTAGCAATAGAAAAGGGATGGCGCTAATCGCCATCCCTTTTTTCTACATAAATAAACGCATATCCCCCTTGACTAACCGTGATCAACGTCACATTATCTAGCTGTTTTTATTGGCTATTTCTCCTAAGGAGTGAACCAAAAGGTGCACACCTGTGCAAAATTTTGCACCCTTTCTCTAAATTTTCTTTAAACGAAAAATGACGCCTTTCACCACCCACAGATTTAAAATAAATAAATTTCATTATTAATCATTTAGTTAATCAACGAATAAGCACAAAAAGATAATTAGCACACAACTGGCACAACCATTGCTATTCCTTAGTTGAATCCGGGTTCGGATATCAAACCAAAGGAATAATTATGAAAAATAAACATATAGACATACAACAGGCTGCTGAACATTTTCGTGATGGAATGACCATCATGGTTGGTGGCTTCATGGGCGTAGGTACCCCGCCTAATTTGGTTGAGGCATTACTTAACTCAGGCGTTAAAGATTTAACTCTTATTGCGAACGATACCGCATTTGTGGATACCGGTATTGGCCCTCTGATCGTCAATGGCAGAGTGAAAAAAGTTATCGCCTCTCATATCGGCACTAACCCAGAAACCGGTCGTCAGATGATTGCCGGTGAGCTGGATGTCGAGCTGGTTCCTCAAGGTACGCTAATCGAGCGCATTCGCTGCGGCGGTGCTGGTTTAGGTGGTTTCTTAACCCCAACCGGCGTTGGTACCGTAGTCGAAGAAGGCAAACAAAAAATCACTATTGATGGCACCGAATATCTTTTAGAGCTCCCGCTACGCGCCGATCTGGCACTGATTCAGGCTCACCAGTCTGACCGTCAGGGCAACCTAACATACCAACTGACAGCGCGTAACTTTAACCCTCTGATTGCGCTTGCAGCAGACCTTGTTATGGCTGAGCCAGATAGTCTGGTTGAAGTTGGCGACATTGCACCGGATGCAGTAATGACCCCTGCGGCCCTGATTGATCACATCGTTTATCCTAAGGAGAGCTAATCATGAACGCAAAAGAACTCATCGCTCGCCGCGTAGCCCTTGAACTTCATGATGGTGACATTGTGAACCTCGGTATCGGCTTACCAACTCAAGTTGTTAACTATTTACCGACAGATATTCATATCACCCTTCAGTCAGAGAATGGCTTTCTGGGACTCGGTCCGGTAACCGAAGCACACCCTAATCTGGTTAACGCCGGTGGGCAGCCTTGCGGCATGTTACCGGGTGCAGCTATGTTTGACAGCGCATTCTCCTTTGCATTAATTCGTGGTGGTCACGTTGATGCCAGCGTATTGGGTGGCCTACAGGTTGACCAGCAGGCTAATCTGGCTAACTGGATGGTACCGGGTAAAATGGTACCGGGCATGGGCGGCGCAATGGACTTAGTGACCGGTGCCAAGCGAGTCATTATCGCTATGGAACACTGTGCAAAAGATGGTTCATCGAAGATCCTGAAACACTGTACTTTACCATTAACTGCAAAAAGCAAAGTCAGCATGATTGTTACTGAACTGGGCGTATTCAGCTTTGAAAACGGTCAGTTAGTACTGAAAGAGCATGCGCCTGATGTCACTCTTGAGACTATTCGTGAAAAAACCGACGCTGAATTTAGCGTTGCGCCTGACTTCAAAGTGATGCCAATCGTGGTCGCGGAAGGTGTTGCATGATTAGTCGCATCTCTCGCGTATTAACCGGATTTGTGAGTCGTTATTTACCCGACCCGCTAATTTTCGCCATGTTGTTAACCATGCTGACCTTTGTGATTGCTCTGGTACTAACACCTCACGGACCGGTAGAAATGGTCAACATGTGGGGTAACGGTTTCTGGAACCTGTTAGCATTCGGTATGCAAATGGCGTTAATTATCGTTACAGGGCATGCACTGGCCAGCTCTGCACCGGTAAAACGCATTCTTAAGCAAACCGCTTCTGTGGCAAAAACCCCGGCTCAGGGCGTTATGCTGGTGACTTTTTTAGGCTCTGTGGCCTGTGCTATCAACTGGGGCTTTGGCCTGGTTGTTGGCGCCATGTTTGCAAAAGAAGTTGCCCGCCGTTTGCCTAAATCTGACTATCCTCTGTTAATTGCCTGTGCTTACATCGGCTTCTTAACTTGGGGTGGTGGTTTATCCGGTTCTATGCCACTGCTGGCAGCAACCCCGGGTAACCCGGTTGAGCATATCATTGGTCTGATTCCGGTTTCTCAAACCATCTTTACCGGCTATAACATGTTTATCACCTTCGGCCTGATCGCTCTGATGCCGTTCGTGACGCGCATGATGATGCCAAAACCGCATGAAATCATCACCATTGACCCATCGTTATTAGAAGAAGATCCTGATTTCCAGAAGAAACTACCTGCTGACGCCCCTATTGCCGAAAAAATGGAAGAAAGCAGAATTATCGCACTGATTATTGGTGCCCTAGGTATTGCTTATCTGGGAATGTATTTCTGGGAAAAAGGCTTCAACATCACGATTAATACCGTCAACATGGCATTTATGATCGCCGGTATTTTACTGCATAAAACGCCAATGGCTTATATGCGCGCTATTTCAGCTGCGGCCAGAAGTACTGCGGGTATCTTGGTTCAGTTCCCGTTCTATGCCGGTATCCAACTGATGATGGAACATTCCGGTCTGGGCGGATTAATCACCGAGTGGTTTATTAACGTCGCAACCAAAGAAACCTTCCCAATCATGACCTTCTTCAGCTCCGCGCTGATCAACTTTGCTGTGCCATCAGGCGGCGGTCACTGGGTTATTCAAGGTCCTTTCGTTATGCCTGCCGCACAAGCGCTGGGCGCTGACTTAGGTAAATCGGCCATGGCTATCGCCTATGGTGAACAGTGGATGAACATGGCTCAACCGTTCTGGGCATTGCCTGCTCTGGCGATCGCCGGTCTGGGCGTTCGAGACATTATGGGCTATTGCGTAACCGCTCTGCTGTTCTCCGGCGTGGTATTTATTATCGGCCTCACCGTATTCTGACGCAGAAATAAGGAATTTAGTTATGAACAATATCGTTATTGTCAGTGCAGCCCGAACCGCAATTGGTAGCTTTAACGGCGCTCTTGCTTCGGTATCCGCTGTAGATTTAGGTTCGATTGTTATCCGTGAGGCTATGGCCCGCGCAGGCATCGCCGGCGATGCCATTGATGAAGTCATTTTTGGTAACGTTCTACAGGCTGGCTT
>POVV01000727.1_pt1 | contig 17623 bp, 15 predicted proteins | sample 1560271 | NCBI WGS metagenome assembly POVV01 (sample SAMN08337232, study PRJNA429181) | Bioreactor metagenome, whole genome shotgun sequencing project. | biome: cows' rumen and soil; feature: anaerobic; isolation source: anaerobic chemostat enrichment culture, galacturonate as sole carbon... | reverse complement strand
TAATTAAATTTACTGTGTAATTGTCTGTTGCATCTTGTAGGTTCTCTATGTCGTTCACTATCGCACAACAGGTATAGGAGATAGGTAACTTTCCATTGTCTCCGCTTACCTCGTTGATGGTCGATACCTTTAGTTGTCCAATCGGTATGACGATACCGCTTATTACACCATCATAGACCAACTTAGTTAGACTATATTCGGCAGGGAAGCAGAAGATGATACGCTTCACTCCGCGCTGAACAGAGAATCTGAAAGAAGTTGAAAGCATAAACCCCGAACTCGGTAGCGAACGAACAGAAGCCGAATCGGTAGGTATCGCATTGGCTGTGCCGGCAAACCATTTTCTACGAGCGTTGACGCTGATCGTAGAGGTCAGAGACAAGGCAGGTAGGTTGTCGGTTTCGTTGGCTTCGAAGTCGGCAAATGCTTTGTAGGTTTCGTTCTTCTCCATGAAGCCCGTTAGTACACGTGTGGCGGTCATGTCTCCTTTATCGTCAGGGTCAGAAAACACGAGCAAGGTCTTTACGTTATCATCGTTCATATAATACCCTTCAAGTAAGGCTCCGTTGTCTTTCTGATTGGCAATGTAGGTCAGAGTTCCTTTCGTGCTTCCGATCTCTACGTCGTTGGCTGTGGAGATCTTCCCTAAAAATGTCGCGGGTTCGGGCTTGTAAAGCATGGTTCTGAATATCTGCTCGTAGGTAAGGCCTTTCTTTAGTAAATTACCAGTTTCAATGTGCCCGGTCTTGGGGGCGTTGACGCGGATGTCTTTCGATAAGCCGTTATCAGTAGAGCCACCGGAAGAAGATCCGCCACCGGAAAAGCTTCCTCCACCATTCACGGTCGTTTGCATGGAACTGATTTGTCCTTCAATTTTCTTTTCCCATTTCTCGTCTAAATAGTTGGAGACAACGCATGTCAATTCTCCCGTTTTAATCCTCCTATCAACAGAAGTGACGCGAATAATTTTATCAATATTATGTTCTTGGACTTTTAGAGTAACCAAATCCCCCGGAAGTACCATTCGCTTACCACGTAAATAACGATAATCTATATTGAGATCAAATTTGATGCGTTTGCGACAATGAAATTCAAGCCACGCAGTAGCTGCTTTGCGTAACCTATCGATTGCATTTGTAACGTAAGCGTTCGGAAGGATTAATCCTGTGAAGTTAAATTCGTCTGTTACTTTGGCTTGCTTTAACGTGCTTGGGATAGTAGGCTTTTTACCTGATGCATCTGCTAGAGCCGTTTCGTCTTCTTGCTCAACAAGTGTAATCTCCTTCTTTTCATTGTTCCATTGAAAAGAAAAGGACTTTCCCATCAAGTCGCCCGTAAGAAAGTTTATGCGCGCTTCGTTTCCAACAGTGACTTCTTTAATGTCGAAATCAATTTCGGAACACTTGATTATACTATTGTTATTTCCCGATGCAGATGAAACGGCACCAACAAAAGAGGGGTGGATATCCGCAAACTCTACTCCGCGCTCTACAATTTTGCTATATTCCGAGAAATTTTCAATATATACCTCTGGCAAAATCAAATGTCCATTCTCATCCACGCAGCTAATGCTTTCCACTGTTTGATCTGCATTAGGTTCAGAGAAGTAGTCAGTTGGTACTTTAGATTTGAGGATATTGCCAATTGTATAGCTGTCTCCAGTTGAGACAAAAGAGCCTTCGGGTAATTTAATCACATTCTTTCTGCCTGATACTTCTGGGTAATAGAGGCATTGATACTCATTACCTTTGTTTATGCCTGAAAGAAGCTGAATAGATGTGTTATATCGTATTCTTTCTACCCAAATACTAGACTTCCCTTCACAAGACACATCAATCCTGTTCATATATGGGGTACCGTCCAAATTATATATGTCTAGGCAGAGAGTCGTACCTCCAGATAGATCATTTGTCGTAATGTCAAAAGTTTCCTTTGTGTCTAAGTACGTCCAACCATTACCGACTGCAACGATATTTACATTCTTTAGCGACTTTACGATAGTCCGTCTGGCTCCGACAATGTTTGTACCTTTATAATAGACCTCGACTACTACATCTATATTCACGTTAACGGGGATATAATCGTTACCTGGACGGTACCTTGAAGCCATCTTTATAGACAACTCAGTGAAATCAATAGCGTACGAACCAGCGGGTAAATCTGCTGGAGCACTATTCTTAAGGGCAAGTTTTCCATTAGATACAGAATATACTCGCGTTTGATCAACGGTAGTTGCAGTTGGCGTAATCTTGCTGCTTGCAGGGAAATAAGCCCCTTCTAACTTTCGTTTTTCATCGTGTACAAACAATCCGTCAACGGTCGCATCAAACACCAGAGACTTACGATAATATGGTGGAACGTTCTGAGTCCCTCCGATAGGATATATGCGCGTGATGGCGTTACCTGTATCTACGTTCTTTTGCGATACCGTATATAACCCTTTGCCTTTACCTTGAGAAAAAACGAGTCCGGTTTTATTCTCAATGTGATTAACAAAATTAATCTCCTTATTCTTTAGATAAAACTCAACTCCGAAGTCACTGGCTAATTTAGTTAAGACATCCCGACAGTTTATTAACCCAAAGGTTAGTGTTTTATAATCAGTAGTAGGAATATCTCCTGCCGACCAGCCTGCATCCACGCCCTCCATGTTTTCGCTAGTCTTGTTGATGTTCCAAATAAGGAGTCCTACAAAATCAGCTAACCGCCCCGTTAAGGTGAATGTTGCTTTCTTGGAAAGCTTATTAAGATAGAGTTTATCCAACAAACGATATAAAGGGTGCTCAAAAACAAAGGAGTATTGATACTCGACCTCTGATTTCTGATTGAATTCAAAATCTCTATTTAATTCATAAACAATGCCTTCGAATCGTATATAATCGGAGACAAGGACATTCAGAACGGAGTCAACTGTTACATCTATCACTATTTCGTCAGCGCCCATAATTGCCTTTTTGAGTGTTGCGTTATCATCCGCAACACTGCACACAACCTTTTCTACACCATCTACATTTCTGAATATATCAATCATATCACAACTCTGCATTTTAAATCGAACTTAAGCAAAGTTTCCAACGTGGGCTTTACTACCATTCCATCCTTAAAGTATAAATCAAATGATTCAGTTTCCGATAATTTAAGTGTACGTAGACCCGACCTCATACATAATGCCTGAAACTGCGTTATTTTAGAATATAAACTTTGTAAGTCGTCTCCTATCATTGTGCATGTAAAAGTTATATCTCTCGGCTCACGGTATAGCATTTGTGTATATGGCGATGTGGTACTGACTTCTATTCGTTTTGATATACTTTTATCATCCTTCCTTGATGCTATGTAAATCCCAAAATCACGAGCCATACTATAACCATCCAGTAGACTATCCGATCCACCGGATGGGAGTGTTAGTAATTTCGATAAGATAAAGTCCTGCTGCCAAAACTTAGTTGTGACAATGGCCATACAATATTCATAGTACTCTTCGACATCCAACACATCTTTCATTACTACTCCAAATTCTCCGAACTCCGTCCATAGATTCCTACAGGAAATACATGCCAGCTTGTAGTCGTTCAATTTTTTCAGATAATCAGATGAGGAACTTCCTTTTATACATACCTTTAGTGTGAGTGTCCGGCCATCTAACTCAATATCATCTTCATCAACAAACGGCTCAACAGATGTACCCCAATTGTACTCAATCGTTCCTTTCCGCTTAGGAAGATCAAATAACCCACTAATAGCAATGCATTCTTGTGCGTTATCGACATAGGGGACTGCACCCCAGATAGAAATATCTATTCCGTCTAATTTATAAGTCATATGTTTCAAGGTTCTTGTATACTGTCTTTATGTTCTGCCCAACGGAAGAGCGGACAGAAGAGCGTGCATACATGTTGATTATAACTTTAGCTTCCTCAATACACTCTATGTCGAGGATAGAGGAATCAAGAGCGTCTACCATAACAAAAGCATGCCCAGATGCCCTAATGGAAATCAGGCTATTGTGTTTTGCGTAAATACGAGATACTGCATATTCATTTGCTGTAAAATCAACCTTACAATTGAAGAGAAAAGCCGCTTTTGTCTCATTCTCTAGTTTAACTTCCTCGCCAATATAAATATGCTGTGTTCTGAGCTCTTTTTTGAATTTCTTCATCACCTGAAGGCGTGGATAGTCTTTCGCTAAACAGAAGTCAATACCCCGCCAGTATTCAGTTACTAGATCGTCGATACTCAAAGCGTTCATTAACCCGCTCTGTCCATTTCCACACATCTCTGGTGCACCGGAGATAAACCATTTTGCTAACTCTTTGATATCCATATTATCCTCTTCCGTTATATGATTTTGTATTACTTTTTATTTCTGATAATTCTCTTCCCATGCGAGTGAACCCGCTCTCTATTGAATCCACTATTCCGTCGGTATTATTTGCCGTACGCAATGTATTTGCATTAATCTGCCTAGTTTCGGCAAGAATGCTTTCGACATTTAGCATATACTGCTTAGCCTGCCGAAAATGTTCTGCTGTCATGTCTCTCAAAGCCCGTACATCAAGGGAGGTCATATTCCACAAACCAACCAACTGACTCGCTGTCCCTTCGGTCATCGCTGCCTGTAACTGACCAGTTACACCATTTTTGACTGTATTCTCCGTATCTTTAAATAGTTCATCGTACATTTTCATGGCTTCGGTAAAACGCTCGCCAGCCGCATTAGCAGTGTCTTCAAATCGCCTTTTATCAGCATCCGACAATTTGCCATCTTCCATATCCCTACCTAATTGGGTAACGGCACTCTGTATGGCCTGGCCTAGTATCTGCTTCTTCAATGCTTCTTTTACGGCATTTGCTAGTACCTTTTTAGTGGTGTCACCCATTGCTTTCGCTCCATCCTCACCTTGGGCGTAAGCTTCTACGAGGGCGTCCGCAAAATCGTCAATGGCGGACTGTATATCGGTACCTGCCCACATCTCAATTTGTTTCCGATTACTGTCCTCTATAGCATTATCGAGTGATATGAGTTTGTCTTTCCATTCCTGTATCTTATCCCCATCCGACTTCTTCTTGCTTTCTTCTTCTTTTATCTGCTGACGTATTAACTCTTGTTGCTTCCTGAGATTAGCCTCCTGTTGATCCATCAGTGAATACACTTGATTCGAATAAGTATTCTCTATCGTGCGCCCAAGTTTGTTGTAGGCGCGGTCAAGCTCTTCGACGCTTTTTTGCAAACTTTGTATTTTCTTCTCTTTCTTGTTGTCTCCATTGAATACGGCGAACAAAGCTGTTACTGCCTGTAGAGCTAACGATATTGCAGCAAGGATAATACTACTTGCTTCCGCCGTCTTGATAGCTGTAGCCATCGCTATGCCGGCGGTAGCAATGCCTTGAATCATCCCCATGACTTGCTTTCCGGATTCTCCCAAAAGATCACCAAGTACACCGCAGCTACTTACGGCATCATTGATAAATTCAAAAGATCCTTCTGTTGCCTTAGCAAGGTCTTTCCAATTCTGCTTTATGTTTTTAGTGGAGTCTTTTGAATCCTTGGCTCCTTCTCTAAACACCGCACTAAAAGCATTGCCTAGAGCGGCGAATGGATTTTCGGAAATGATTCTCTGCTTAGCTTCATTCAATGATTTTGTAAGTACCCTTGCATCTATAGGATTCAGCTTTAGGTCTTTCATTTGGCTTTCAATTGTCGCTATAAGGTTTTCTATCTGAGTAACAGTCAAATTATCCAGATCACCGAATAGCTGCTGCCATTCCTCAGACCTTTGAAGCATCTGCCCATTCAGCTCAGACATCGCTTCATCCCTACCTTTTAATACGCGTTGCTGTAGGTCTGCATTCCCGGTAGCTGCCGCATCTGCGATTTTCTTATCCCATTCCTGATTGAGAGTGTATTCTTTGCTCTTGTAATCATTTAACTGGGCGATGAGACCATCCATTTGCTCCTTCTTACCCTTACCCTCATCAACGGTCTGAGCTTTGGTAATTCCAGCCATTACAGCGATATACTTAGCGGAGGCTTTTGTTTTTGCTTCTTGAGCATCTTCACCTGTCTTTGTTAACTCAATGTTTCTTAGCTCACCATTATAAGCTTCTTGATTCATTTTCCGTAGGGAGTCGTAACGATCAACGATAGACTGTTTACGCTTCTCCTCTTCAGTAAGGAAGACGGAAGACAGTTCCTTCTGGAAGTCAATTTCCTTCTGGTCATAATCCTTATTTACCGCTTCGGTTTTATACCCGGCGTCGGCGTTTACAGTTTCTCGTTGTCGGGTGAAATTGGCGGACTTGTCAGACGGCATACTTTGGCCAACAGAAGCATATTTCTTCTTTAGTTCCTTTTCTTCGTCGTCGATAGCTTGCAGACGAGCTTTCTTATCTACTTCAATCTCAGACAGTGCTTTCTCACGCCCATCAGCCATGATATTAACACGCTCTTGCTGAAGCTTGAGTTCAACACTTAAGACTGTTTTGGCAATGTCTTCGAGCGTATTTTTTCTTTTCTCGGCTTCTCGTTTTTCGTCTTCGGTAGGAGGGGTGATAGTTTTAGTCTTTTTCGGGTCCTTTAATCTACGAGCTGCTTCCAATTTCTCTTTCGTTTCTTTTGCTTGCTTTTCCAATAGTTGGATGTCAAATTGACTGGTGAATTGTGGCATATCTTCAAAAGAAGGAATCTTAGGTATATTACCCCAATCGGTCAAAGAGAATTGTTTCTTTGCATTTGTTGCCTTTTCGATCTGAGTTTGTAAATTCTTCAACTCCTTTTCATAAATTGAAATACGGGTATCTATAGGGAGGCTTTCATCTATAAGTCTTTGCTTTGCAGACTGAATATTATAGTATTGTTTTTCAAGTTCTTCTAATTGTTTTTGCTCCCTTGTAATAGCCATTGTATTATTCTGTCTGGTTTCGTTTCCTTCTGTATCTCTAAAAATAACTTTTCCGTTCTCTTCCTTCAGCTTAGTGAGTCGCATTTTACTAGCGATCATAAGCGATTTTAATGATTTTGTATTATTATCATCCAGTAAGGTATTTTGAGCCTTTAGTGCTTTGTTCCTATCTATTTCTGCAAGGGTCGCCAAAGTAACACCTTTCCATAGATCAGGAAACATCTCTTTGAGTCTCTCCAATGCTTCTATTCTGATTCGGTCTGCTGCATTGGTATCATACAAGGTATCTAATAATTTACTAGTCGACTCCTTTAACTTGTCTTGTTCCTCTCTAAATTCTTGAAGTTTTGTTTTCGCTTTCTCAGTATTTCCGCTGAACATAAGCCATGCGGTAGCTGCTAGTGAGACAACAGTTAGTATCGCCCCAATCGGATTAGCTGCGATGGCTGTGGTAAGAGTACGTGTGGCTATGGATGCTTTTAGCTTTGCAGCAGCAAGGAAGCCATGTGCCCGGGTGCTCATAGTTGTAGCTACTGTATTACTCGCTGTTGTGGCATTGTTAAGTACTGTTGATGCCGAATCAGCCGTTGTTTGTGCTATGCCAAGTCGTTTCTCTTGATTATTCACTTTACGACTAATGGTATTCAACTCATTGGAGACAGATTCTTCTCGTTTTGCAGCAGCGATAACTTTAGATTGTGCGACCTCCGTAGCGGAAATGTCATTTGCTTGTAGAGCAGCCTCCAATTCTATTTTCGCTGCTTTTGTAGCCTCTTTCGACATCTCTACACGTTCTTTGGCGGCGGACATCCTAGCACGATTTTTTCCTAGAGATTTGCTTAGTGATTCAACCTCCTGATCTGCACTTATTTTCGCATTTGTGGCAATATCCGAAAGGGCATCGGAATATTCTTTGCTTCCTTTCTTTAGGTTTTGTTTTTCCAGAATAGCCCTTTGCTCTGCCGTAATTGAGCTTTCCAATGAAGCAATATATGCCTCTTGTGAAAGACGTTCAGTCTCCTTTTGCACTATTCCATCACCGACCACCTTATGATATGCCTCTTTTATCGTAGCCATCAGTTTCGTTGCTGTAGCTTCTGCGTTGGTTGTTTTCAAAGCGTCCATTGTGGCGACCTTGTACCCCACGAAAGCCACGGAGACAAGTTTAATCAACGTTTCTGCTGTTTGAAGACTGTTTTGCATATCTCCACTATTAAAAGCGTCGTTCATCTTCCGGGCGACTTCTGAGACTTCTTTCAGTATATCATCCCCCAGCGGGCGGAGTGCAGCAGTTAGGTTGTTCTGCAGCAGTTTTAATTGATTGTCCGCGCTCGTCTGCATTGTCTTAAAGGCTGCTTCGGAAGCACCAAGTGAGTTCTGTAGCTGACCTAAATCAGCGGCGGCAGCGGTGGCATTGTTACCAGTCATGCCAAGAACTGCATTTACTGCTTCAACCTCAGGAACTAATTTGCGAAGTTCAGACTCCGATCCATTGGCACGACTGGCAACCTCTGCCAATGCTTCTTGATAGGTGCGGCCATCAAAAGCACCGTCACCAAGTACTTTGGAGACTCCAAGGATAGAAGCACGTATCTGAGTCATAGCCTGAGCTGTTGGTGTACCTTGTTTGGTGAGCGAAGCAACAGCGGACAATACTTGCTCAATTCCAACACCATAAGAAGCGGCGATAGGTGCTGCCTGAGCAATGGTCTGCCCGAGTTCCCCCATGGTAGTTTTACCTAATTTGGCTGTCATGAACAGCATATCAGATACTGTACCAGCTTCACTTGCCGACATCTTGTAGGCGTTCAGCACTGTAGTGATTGCATCTGCTGCAGTAGCCGTATCTGTTACACCACCTACAGCAGCTTTAGCTGATACCTCGAGAATTTTCATAGCATTAGCACCATCATGCCCGGCAGATACAATTTGATACAGGGCTTTCGCTGAATCGTTAGCCGCCACGGGTATTTGTCGAGTCATATCCATAATACTATTCATGTAGTCCGTCAGACTTCCTTTTATCGTACTTGAGATAGACGCCACTTCATACATACTTTTCTGGAAGTCTTTCTCAAATGTATATGCGTCTTTGGCAGCTTTGGCAAAGGTTGCCGCTGCACTGATCCCAATTCCACCGAATACATCAAACGAAGTCACTTCTCCGGCCATGGCTTTGATGATTCCCATAGCTTCCCTTTTGCCCTTGTATAATCCGGTATTATCTATACCGGTTGCCATATACATGGCACCTGCTTTATTTACGATACCCATATACTTTTCTCTTAAAGTATAAAAGCAAAGTAAGTTTTACTTTCTGTAGCTACTAATTCTGAAATTTAGGGCACATAATCTCTTGAATTACCCTTATATTCTTTGTAATTGTTAGGTTTCTGGTTACATTTGCGGAATGTTTAACTAAAAAAACAACTGCTATGGAAGGTCTTTTAAATTTTGTTTCAATCATTATTATTGTTTTTGGAGTCTTGCAAATCATTTTATTCTTCAAACTTTGGGGTATGACAGACGATATACGTGCGATAAAGAATAAATATTTAAATCTTTCTAAAAATCAAGATTCTAACAATGTAAACCCAGTGTTAGGTAGTAAAGATTTTCAAATCGGGGCGCTTGTTGAGAATGTAAAGACTGAAAAAAAACTGATAATAAAAGAGATAAAAGATGGAAAATATAGATGTTATGACAACAGTGGAATAATATTTGAGGGGGATTTTGATGACTCTGAAATTAGGCTGCTTAGCTAATCATCAAAATACTTCAATAGCGCACATCAACTTAACGAGGTGCGCTAATGGAATTATAAGCTTCCTTTTTTTATCCGTTTCATTCCTCCGCTGTCAAAGTCTGGAATTTCTATCCAATCTCCTTCAGTACTATCAGAATCTTCGCCTTTCATCGCTTTATTGCGTTCATGGCAGATATAGGCGTATTCCTGCATCATTGTCTCAATAACAGCCACCCCACTATCAAGTATCTGCATATAAGTCAGCCCGAGTGCTTCATGCACGGTTATCAAGTATCTCCCTTGGCTGTATCCTGCCAACTGGTTAGGTTTCGTCGAGCGGCTATCATCTCCGTCTCGGTCCATGGACTCACGCTCTGAAGAGTCGTGATAGAGTTGCAAAAAGGGAAGAAGCCAATCCGGTAGATAATGGCATTGACCAGAATACGTATATCCTCCCACGTGCTGTTATCCATCAGCACCTCCCGGAACCAAACTGGAGGCTCACTTGGTTTATTGTGTATACCTAGACAGACGATATCCAGTAGCAACTCTGCGTATTTATCCATCAATCCAGGTAGATCGGAATTCACCTCATCGTCTTTACTCACCAGTTTGGCAAAATCTTCTTTATCGATCTGAATCAATAGAGGACGGATAGTAAACCATGTTCTAACTGTTAGCGGACGGATTACAATGCTGTTGCCCGGGTCTTTCCCTTTTGGCAGTGATTTCCTGTTATTGAACTCAAATGGTATACTGACAGACTTTCCAACAATCGTATCACTCTCTACTTTAATAATTTGCCTTACTCCCATAAAACTACTTTTTAATGTAAAAAGCCCGGCACGCAGTCGGGCTTTACTTTTTTACCTACTTATTAGGCAACTACTACCGCACTTTCAGTACTAGTCACCGTACCCGAATATGATCCTGAAGCGATAAACTTAACCAATATTTTGGCGCCAGTATCTCCTGAAGTCGGAATATATACCTGATTCGTTGCACCTGCTATGTCAACAGGCGTCTCAGAGCCTGTTTTCTTCATCCACTGATATGTTCCGGTAGCTTGAGTGGGCGTAGGTACGGCAGACAGAGCAGTTCCTACCTTAGGTGTTCCGTTGATTGTAACAGCTGTCACAGGAGTGGCGACAACATCCTTCACCTCTCTGGTAAACGGTGTTTTCAGTGTTCCATCCGCTGCGACTGCAATTTGTTTGCTGATTTTGACCAACAACAACTCAGAAGCCGTCTTTGTCGGAGCTTGTGAAATACGTGCTGAAACGGAACCATTGACAATCACATATTCTGTGTATTTTCCTTCAAATGGTTCAGTGCTCATTTTCACGCTCATGTTGATCGAAGGGGCAATATTAGGTTCTTCCCACTTTTCCCCGGTTTTAGTTCCTCCGCAAAACATAATCATATCGTTCACGGTTGGTGATGGGATTGCAAATTCGATGCTACTCACATCTCCTTTTCGATTTACAATCCAGCGTGGTTCATCCGTACCTTCAATCATTATTTTTGTAGGGGTCAACTCTGCAAAGTTGAATACTACAGATCCTTCGTGGATATCCGTAATTTGTTCAAAGGTTGCAGCAGGAACACCGGTACCCGGATAAACACCCACTCCCACAAAGGCCATACCAATGGCCAAACTTCTTTCATTTTTCATAATTCTAATTTTTTTCTGTTATTATTTCCAATCTAATATTTATACAATCAAAACCTTCTTTGACATCGTACAATCGTTCACTCCACAATACGGTAGAATCAAAATACACTCCAACCGGATGTGGAATAACACTCAGTACACCTCTAATCTTTCGTTTAAGGACCTTCATCCGTTCCATATTTGGAAGCCCATCTCCATACAATGGAGTGAAGATATTCACATTTACGTTGACCCTTCCAACGTGCACCATCTCACTGAATGGAAGATAGTTTACCACGATGTGTTCCAGCTTTTCATCTTTGACAGAATTGCCTTGATAAACAGTCAGCCCCGCACCTGCACTTTCAACAGCCTCCGTCACGATATCCAGTACATCAAATTCATCTGCCATAATCGTCTGCTTTATCAAATACTTTCTGAATCTGTTTTCTCAAGTCCTCCTCCGTAGCTGTCGCCGCATTAGTGACAACATCTTTCCCCATAGCTTCAACGGAAGCTGCATAAGTCATTCCGGCAACACAGATAAGCGCCCATCCGGTCGGGTGACTAGTGCCAACCTGCATAGCAAGCTGACGAGCCTTCCCCAATCCTGTTGTTCTGTCTGTACCTGTATCGCTCAGCTCAAAGTTCTCAGTCAGTATCTTGTTGTCACAAATGATCGTGTATCCAATAGAGCTTCTGAGATTTCCGGTCTGGTCACGATAGCCACCATGTTCACGGGCATACTTCACAAAGACCTCACCTGCCTTGGCTAGTAACTGATACGTTTTTTCTTCTGTGCGGTCAATAAAGATGTCAAACCACCGTCCCAGATCATCTTCATTCCACAAAGGTGTCAGTCCGTTGTTCATATGCTGATGATTGAGTGTGTTTGAAAAGGCTCCCAGCTAACAATCGGTTGGTCGATACCTAGTGGATCAATTTGAATGCGCATCGGAGTGTCTGCCATAGGTGGGGTTGCCTTCGTGTAGAAAGCTCCCTGTATAATGATTTCTTCACCTAGTGCGTTCTTTTTCACTGTTTTTCCGTCAGAGTCATATCTGCCGTGTACCTCTATGTCGTAGGAATCAGCAACTACACGCTTTCCGTTTACCAGTTGCGGTTTGCCTTCTATCGTGACAATAGCTGTATGTGGATATCTTCTTACCATCTGTTTCCTGCCTTTCCTTTTACGATGATTTTCTTTCCGATCTTAGCAGCTTTACCCGGCTCCCCGCCTTCTACATAAAGACTTTTTGCTGTCTGAATATACCAACTACGGGGATGGGTAATAGAAAGCTTTCCTTCAGAGAAGTCCGTTGAGTTAACAACCATGGCATACAGATCCGCAGCACACAACATCGCCTGATCGATATTGTCGGGCGTGCATTCATCTCCACCATGTATACGGCGTTTTACCATTACAACATTATCCAGGTAGGTCTCACAATCATCCAGTGAAGGATAAGAGAGTATTGTTTCGCGTATTGTAGCCATGGTTATTATTTTTAGTCCTCGTCAGTCTTTTCAGTATCTTCATTGGTTTCCCAGGCAGCGCCATCAGCTTTCAGAATGTACATCGCATCCGGGTCATTAATAACCGGGATGGCGTTCGCTTCGGCTTTCGTCCACTCTTTGAATGGCTCAAGTTCAGACCATTTACTGATAAAGACGAAATCTTTTTTCAGTGTAGTAGCCTTCTTCTTGTACTCTTCTGAGGATTCGGCGGCGATAGGGCCATGCTGGATATCACCACACATTAGGTCTTCCAAGAAGCAAATACGTTTAGCCTCCCACGGGTTAACAGTCGTGCGGTTGTGTGCAGCATCTTCGATACGAACAGACGGATCAAGGGTTACGATGGTGATAGGCTTTTCCTGTGCAGCAAGATATTCGTTAATCACCTTCTTGGTGATAACCAATTTGTCCTTCTGATTAACCCATCCTTTTACTTTCTCAATTGTGCTTTTCTGTTTTTTGAGCAGTGAGAATTCCGAGGTACGCATCACCACATATTGAAGACTAACACCGTCAGCAGAAGCTGCAACAATAACGTCTTCGATATCCTGCAAACCATCAGCTGTGGCAGCGTTGCTCCAGTCTGCTGAAGAAACTTTCTTATTTGCATTCGGCATACCACATCCGACGAACTCTTCGGTAACAATACCGTTATTGTTCGTTGAATTCAGCACAAAACCAGCCTTAGACATCAGTTGCATACACCACCATTCGAAGCGTCCACGAACACCATTATATACGAAATCCTGATCCTTGAAAGAGAGATCGAGCAATGCTTGCAAATCAGCGTCACCGTTACAGTCACGGCTGAGTTGGCGATACTCGTTCCAGTCACTTTCATTCATGCCTCTTTTGATTGCGGTCTTAGGGATGTCACCGGACATTTTACCAATGACTTCACGCTTCTTCTGAGATGCAGAAGAGTCGAAGCTGATAACGTCAGCGATTACCGGAGCACCCTTCTCACCTGTCAATGTTTCCCATTTCAGAGAGGACTTTTGTTTTACACCGAAAAAATTGGGGAAATATACCGGTTTCACCTTACGGGTATTCAATCGGGCCGCCATGTTCTTACGGTTCACTTGTTTAATTAAACTTCTTTCCATATATCAATAAATTAATAGATTACGTAAAACGAATATGAGGAAGCAACACTTTGATTGCAGCGTCAATCGAATAAGGCATTACCTTCTCGTTCACGGTGCCACGGACTAAGAGACCAGACTGTTGGTTGGCAACAGTGGTATCTACCTTATTCATAGTGATTGCTTCTGGTACATACTTAAATGTAGCTGCACCGGCATCGGCTTTAGCAGAGGCCAGAATCAATACATCGCCAATAGCAGCGGTGCCAATAGTTCCGGCAAGGGTAATTTCGTCGTAACCAGCGTTGCTTTTGTCAATAGATGTAATTAGGTCGGAAGCACCCTTGAGTGCTCCGCCAAGAGTTACAGCCTCTCCAACCTTGAGTAAATGGTTTTTTGCTACTTGAATTTTCTTCGAAGCATCGGAAACAATGGCTGTCACTTTTGCTGTTTTAACGACATGATAAAGCCCATTAGGGTCTTTTCCAACAATTACCAAAGGCGGCAGTTCGTCAATGACTCCCTTTAGCTCTGCTCTGGCGATGGTTCCACCGCCTTGAATGTCCTCGATAATCTTCTCAATACCGGGGGCATACTGAAATTCACTTTCTTTTTTTCTAAACATAATTACACGATTTTAATTATTAGTTATCCAATCCGAGACTGGCAACGCTACTGTCTTTCGCATTGCCGCCATCTCCGTCCATAAATTTAGCCCATTCCGCTTCTGTTCGATCCTTTGGTGTTCCTGCACGAGGTTTATAGTCTCCGGCCTCTACCTCGTCATTAATAATGCTCTGTTTTAGTTCCGCATACTCTGTTTCAAGATCCTTGATCTGGTCTGCAATAGAGATTTCAGAGTTGACGTCAATACGGGAAAGCCACTTAGCAGGTAGCTTAGACGCTTCAAATGCACCTTTCGCAGCACCTTGTTTCTGAGAGGTTGAGATGGTAGCGGTGACACCTTGAACAGCTGTTGTGAGTGCGGCTATCTGTGCACTCTGGGCATCAATGAGTGCTTTAATCGCAGGCGGAAGAGTATCGGTATCCACCATATCGTCTTTCTTCGCCTCAACAACCTTACCATCTTTCAGGTTATGTTTCTTTTCATACTCGGTGATAGCTTTCTGTGCAGCTGCCTGAGCTGACTCACCTGCTTGCACATCCGGCAGGATGTTGTCTTTATACATCTGAACATAGTCGCTGATACCTTCATCCTTTTCAATCTTGAAAAGCTTCTGAATCTTGGCAGCATATTTTTCCGGTACTCCGAGTACTCGGCATTGGGCGTTGATTAATTCTAAAATAGTCATACGGTTTTTGATTTAATGATACTTTTTCCTTTAAAGTATAAAGCCTGAAAAAAAATTCCCGGAATTTCATACTTTAAACCAAACTAATTACTTATTTTTGTGCAAAATGGAAACAATATACGACCATAATCTAACGACAGAAGAGGAAGCGCGCATCCATCATTTGTCAAAAGACGCCTATTTAAAACATATTGGCGATTGCGAATCTATGTCCAAACAGGATATAGCAGCACTTTATTGGCTCCGGGATGATAGCGTTATGGTGGAACATTATTTAAAAGGCGTTGATTACATGGATCAGCTTGATTTCTACCGAACGGTCACTCATCCTTGAAATATTTCTTTTTAAATTCTTTAGATGGCATCATCAAATCAAGAACAACGCTTTTTCCGTCTGCTCCTTTTTGGGAAAAGAAGTCTGCTAAAATATCTATTATTTTTTCGTAGGGTTCTTCCTGAATAATATTGTTGAAGTAGGTATATGCGTCATTATCGGATACTCCATAACACTCCAATGCACTTCTGAAATTTGCCAGTCGATTAGCATAGCCATACCCCTTCGATAAGACATCCGCTTGATTAACTGCTTTCCCCCCTAATTTGGCAATAAACTGATCATAGCTTTTTCTTGCGCAAAACTGATTGATAGTTTCCATAGCCGCAGAGCTATATTTATCAGCCATTCTGTTATCTTTCCACCCCTTAGCTCCAGCATGGCGTATCTCATGCCATAAAGACTCCAGGGAATACTCCTGGTTAAATGTAAGGTCTGATTCATTGCGGATACTCAAAAGCGCGCTTTTAACTTCTTTGAGAGGGTTGAAATAGATGCCACTGGCTACTTCAAAGTCGTAATTGTGGATGTCCAATTTATTACCCATAGCTTTTATATACCTGTGGTCAGAATCATAATACCGACCTACTTTCATCATAGCATACTTTCCTTTTGAAATACCTATGTCTGATAACTTCCCATAGAACAAATCACTATTTCGCAATGCAAACTCCGCAAGAATAGCTTTCACCTCTTTGTCTGATACCTTGTTTGGAGATTTGATTCCCTTTACTAAGTGTGAGACAGAACCTGTGTTTTCGCCCTTTTCCCTATCTACGAATATCTTCATATTCTGCTTCATCTGATAGGGTGCACGCGTAAATGAATATTTGTACTGCTCCATACACCTGACAGCTTTTGACGGGATCTCTGTTATATACCGGTCCATCGGGATGGTGTCATTTAGCAAATACTCTGCGAACTCGTCGTGATTCATTAAGATGGGGGTAGCAAGACATATGCAAAACGGATGCCATCCGGTGAACACAAACTCTTTAGGATAGGTTCCGGCCATTGCGTCACAGATAACGCAACCGCCCTTATTATTGCCCGATCGCTTTACTTCGAATCCAAGGACGAAGTCTAGCTTTTGCCATCTATCGCTATCGGCCTTTCGATAAGCCATGTTTGTTTCTGTGACTGCTACCCTCAGGGCATTCTTATACGCCGATTTGTATACGCCGGGACCGGGATTGTAGTTCATCATCGGTTTTGACTCTACCAGTTTCCCTTCTGCATTTCTGATTCGATGAAATCGAGCGTCGGGGTTATTGAGTATCTGACGTATGTCTTGACTGATATTTGCAGCACTCTGTCCGATGGATATTCCGCTGCCAAGGTAGAATTCCAGTTGTGTTTTAGTCTGGTCTGCTAGGTTCCATACTCTTGTAGATAAGTTCATATCTTTATCAATACGACCTTGCAGGGCTCGCATGCCATCTGTATTTCTAGCAAACAACCCTTCTTTTACCTGTGATCGGATAGACATACCATTAAGGTACTCACGTATCATCTGGTCATTCTTTAACTCCGACCTCTTCCATGCGTCCGTCTGGAAACTGGAAATATTGTTCTTTAATTCAATTTCTAGTTTAGCCAGCTCTCTGTCAATAATATTTTCTATAGCTCCATTGCGTGACCAGACACTGCCATTGCCTGTATCGGTCCACTTTCGCAGATGAGGAGATATAGTGCCAATAAAACGATTGAACAAAGCAGTTATATTCTGCTGCTGTGCCAATACCCTTTGCAGGTGCTGCTTGTCATGGAAGGATAAAGACGCCATTACTCTTCTGCATTAAGTGTCATTCCTGGCAACATAGTGTTTTGAGCCGTTTCCTTTTCCTCCTGCTTGAGTAGTTGAATCTCCTCTTCGGCATCCTGGGTATAAGGAGAGCGTGCTACAATAGTCTGTTGCGCATTGAACGGCTTGTTGCCATTCGCCAGAGCAAGATTCTGTAACTCTTCTGCAATATCTTCGGGTAGGATGGTTCCGAATGTTGCCTCAATATAATTATCTTCCAACTGCGCAGACATCTTAGTGTTGGTTATATTAGCGATTCCGGATGCA
>POVV01000726.1_pt1 | contig 17646 bp, 12 predicted proteins | sample 1560271 | NCBI WGS metagenome assembly POVV01 (sample SAMN08337232, study PRJNA429181) | Bioreactor metagenome, whole genome shotgun sequencing project. | biome: cows' rumen and soil; feature: anaerobic; isolation source: anaerobic chemostat enrichment culture, galacturonate as sole carbon... | reverse complement strand
TGACCGTTCATACGGTCAAGGGCGATATTGACCTTGGCAATGTCTACGCCGGCAAGACTGCCGCGGTTGGATCGGATGACGGTTCGGTTACCATGTTCAGCATTGACGGTGAAAACGTTGTGATCCGCGTGAAAAATAAAAACCAGAATCTGCATGTACCCAAGATTACTGCTGCCAAAGATATCATCATCAGCAGCAACGCGATTGATATTGACCAGCTTACCCAGCGCGAGGGCTATGACAATATGCTGCTGTTCCGGCCGCAGGCAGCTGATCCCAATTCGCCGATGGAATACTTTAATATCGGTGAGATCAGTACCCGCAACGGTCTGCAGATTGATCAGCTTTGGGCGAAGCGGGCTGATATGCATGTCGATTCCAACCGTTTTTATATTGACAAACTCAGCATCATCGATGTCGGGCATTTCAGTAATGCTAATACGACGGTCACAGTGTACGGCTCCAGACCGGTTTTCGACAACGCCAATGTCCATTTCTGGTACAATCCGGAGCGGCGTGATCCCTGGATGTATCTGAATTTTATGCGGGATAACCACACTCTGGAGAGCAATGGCGTTCTGCTTCGCGGTGACAATTCCTTTTATACCTACTGGCAGCGTCCCAGCGGTGTGGAAGAAATGACCGACCGGATGCAGCGGCAGATGAGCCGGGACAACTGGCTGCTGCTGCAGTATATGCGCGAACCGGCGTCAGTCTATGGGCATTTCGGGAGGTTTAACCTGCTGGATATCAACCTGAGCGGTTTGCAGCAAACGCGGCCGCTGACCCTGCAACCGGGCAGTGAAGACGGCGAAATTCAACTTAGCTTGTTCTAATTTATGGTCAAATGCCGGCTGCGGAATTTTTCTCAGCCGGCAAATCCTAATCATGAGAAAGAGAGGAAGAAAAATGAACAGACGGGCGCAGATATTTCAAGAGTATTTGCAGGAAAACAACATCGACTGCTTTAACGCCGAAGAAATTAACGATGAACTGAATACCACAGCTTTCCGTTCGCATATGGAGATCGCAGGCCAGAGAATTCCTCTTGTGGTCATCCTGGATGACAGCATTTACGGCATGCTGCGTCTCCAAATCGCGCCAAAGGCACTTAAAGAGACAAATAAACAGGCGATCTTGGAATACATTAATGAATTAAACCGTCAGTACAAGGTTTTTAAGTATTATGTGACAACCGATGGCGATTTGTGCCTGGATTGTTGTGTTTTGTGCGAGGCAGAACAGGCTAATGGATCGATGGTGTATACTATCATGAACGTAATCTTAACGCATTTGGCAGAAGAATATCCTGTCTTAATGCGCAAAGTATGGGCAGAATAAAATTTCAAGGCGGAAACCTATTGTCGAAGATAGGTTTCCGCCTTCTTGCTGGAATGATAGCAATTTGTTTCCCGGGATACTGTGAGCGTGATGTTAGTCACTGCATTTTTTCGCCGGTTATTTTATACTAATACCAGAAGGTATGCGGCACATAGTATGGATACTGGGAGTTGATAGTATGTTATTTTGGCAATGGTTTTGCACATTAGGAAACAAGGCACCAAGGCAAGAGATATCTTTTTGGCGGGAAAGAAAAAAGGGTAGCAAAGCAGAGCCGGTGTCAGGCGTTGAGGTTTGTACCCGCTTGTGTGGGCAAACCGGCTGCCGCTGTGGTGCTACGATGCGCGGATTACATTGTGTCTGGTCTTATTACCGGGATAAATAAGGTTTGGAAATAGCAGGAAACTACTATTGCAAATGGAATATGTACCTTATGGCAAACAATGCTATAAGGAGGCGGAAGATATGCAAAGCGCAGGCAGTGAAAAGCGTGTTTACTTTCTTGATAATTTACGCTCATTTATAGTGCTGCTGGTGGTAGTATTCCATGCGGCTATGGCTTACATGCCTCATGCTCCGTGGTGGTGGTATGTTCTTGACTCGCAGCGGCATGCTTTCTTTAATTGGTTTGTGCTAGGGAATGATGTGTTTATAATGCCTGTTATGTTTTTTATTGCCGGGTATTTTGCCATTAAGTCGTTAGCTAAACGTAGTGTAGCTGAATTTGTCCGCGATAAAGTCACCCGGTTAATGATTCCCTGGGTCATCGGTGTTGTTTTCCTGGCCCCGGCGGTTACTTATTTTATTTATGTTACCCGCTCTCAGACGCCGCCAGCATATTTATATTACTGGTTTAATTTGTTTTTTGGCAGTTCCTATCAGCAGGCGCACTACTGGTTTTTAGGGGCGTTGACATTGTTTTGTCTGGTATTGGCCCTGGCTTACAGCCGTGGTTGGATAAAGGGCACACCGCTCAAAGCCGCCAAGCCATCAGCCGCTTTTTTAGCATTATTTGTGCTTGGGGGGAGCGCCGGATTTTTTGCCGTGAATACGGTGGTCAATGATTACGACTGGGTAAATGTTAAATACATTTTGATGATCCAGCCTACGAGATTTGTTTTGTATATCCTGTATTTTATGCTGGGCATATATGCTTGCCGCCGTCAATGGTTTACTGCCGATGGCTATAGCCCCTGTCCGGTACGTTGGTCAGTGGCAGCAATAGTTGCCGGTGGGCTGTTTTTCGGCGGTAAAGTTGTGCTGGCAAACAATATGGCTTTACCAGGTTTGGCAGCAAATGCTTTTTTACACACCCTATTTTGTTTATGTGCTGTATTTGCGCTCTTAGCTGTCTTTCAACGCTGGGTAAATAGCGGGAACTACCTCTGGCGGCGTTTGGCCGTTAATTCATATGCCATCTATTTTATTCATCAATTTCCGGTTTTTTCTCTAAATTATGCTTTACTTAATTTGCATGCCGGCCCATTTGTAAAGTTTTTTCTGTCAGCCGGTCTGGCGGTAATCCTCAGCTATCTTATCTCCGAACTATTGCTAAGGCGAATTCCCGCCTTTGGCGGCAATGTCAGGCAGGATAGTAAGATTTCGTCTCCGAGATATTGACATTGCCTGAGTGTACTGATATTATAGACATATTCGAATAATGTTTTTCCGATAGAGGTGCGGCAGACCAAGAGTAAGTATCGAGAGCTGGCAGCAATGATGATACTGAAAGGGGCTGACCGCCGAAGTGAAAGTTTTGGCCGGGAACTTTTGCTGGTCTTGCATTTAAGAAATGCCTGACTGTCACCTGAATGTTTCAGGTGGAGTGCTATCTTGCACAGCTGACAAGAACAATGTCGTCTCTTTAGGCAGTTTGCGGGATTTAGCGCAGGCTGCCTTTTATGTCTTAACAGAGATTCTTAAGAACAGGCTAAGAGCAACATCGGTTTTAACCGTTGCCAAAGGCTTGGTGCAAAACCGTGTTTTCTTTTTACTTTATTTATTTTGAAGGGTAGGCGAAACAATTGGCTGAAAAAAAATTACCGTTTACAAAAGAACAATTATCGGAAGTGATTAAGCAATATCCCACACCGTTTCACATTTATGATGAGGAAGCCATCAGGCAGAATGTCCGCACACTGCTAAAGGCGTTTGCCTGGGCGCCTGAATTTAAGGAATACTTTGCCGTAAAGGCTACCCCAAATCCGTATATCTTAAAAGTGCTGCGGGAAGAGGGGCTGGGGGCTGATTGTAGCTCACTGCCTGAACTGATTTTAGCGGAAAAGGCCGGAATGAAGGGTGAGGAGATCATCTTAACCTCCAACGATACGCCGGCGACTGAGTTTAAAAAAGCACGCGAACTTGGCGCAATCATTAACCTTGATGATATTAGTCACATCGACTATTTAGATAAACATGCCGGTATTCCGGAAATGATTTCTTTCCGTTATAATCCCGGCCCGCTGCGTGAAGGCGGCAACTCCATCATTGGTAATCCCGAAGAGTCCAAATATGGTTTAACCCGCAAGCAGCTCATGGATGCGTATCGCATTATGAAGGCCCGGGGGGTAAAACGTTTTGGTATTCACACCATGATTATTTCCAACGAGCTGGATCCACAATTTTTTATTGAAACTGCCAATATGATGTTTGACCTTATTCTTGAAATTCACCGTACCTTGGATATTAAGATCGAATTTGTTAATTTCGGTGGCGGTATCGGTATTCCTTACAAGCCTGAGCAGGAGCCTGTTGATCTTTTTGCTGTCAGCCAAGGTATTAAAAAGGCATATGAAGCAAAAATCGCCGCCAATGGTCTTGCGCCGCTTAAAATTGCCATGGAATGCGGCCGGATGATTACCGGTCCTTACGGCTATCTGGTATCAACTGTGCTTCATAAAAAAGAAATTTATAAAAACTATGTTGGCTTGGATGCTTGTATGGCTAACCTGATGCGTCCTGCTTTATACGGAGCCTATCATCATATTACTGTGATGGGGAAGGAAGATTGGCCGGCAGGCTATATTTATGATGTTACCGGCTCGCTGTGCGAGAATAATGACAAGTTTGCCGTTAACCGCAAGCTGCCGATGATTGACATTGGTGATGTCGTGGTTATCCATGATGCCGGGGCGCATGGTCATGCTATGGGCTTTAATTATAACGGCAAACTGCGTTCTGCAGAACTTATGCTGAAACAGGATGGCAGTGTAGAAATTATCCGCCGGGCTGAAACCATTGAGGATTATTTTGCTACCCTGGATTTTGCGGCATTGGAAAAATAGGAATTTATCTGACAAACTTCACTTGGTTATTGCCGGGTGAAGTTTTGTTTAAGTCTGTGTTGGCGGGGGCTTACTGTTACTATCCTTGGAGGTGATTGGTTTGGAACGTTTGTACACAGCGGTAGCTAGGCTTGAGAAAGAACTAGCTGTATCTGCCATTTTACTGCAGGACATAGCTTCACGGTTTCAAGAGGCTATGACCGAGGGATTGGCTGGCAGGTCCAGTTCTCTCAAGATGCTGCCGTCCTTTATCGGCAGTCCTACGGGTCAGGAACAGGGGCAGGTTATTGCCGTTGATTTTGGCGGGACTAATGTGCGTGTGTTGCTGGTTGAACTGGCTGGAACAGGCCGGAGCCGTATTGCTGCGAGACGCGCTTTTCCCCTCAAAGACAAGCTGGGCCATTATGACTATACGGCTGTGTCAGCGTCCGGGCCTGAGCTATTTGACTTTATCGCCGGCAAGATTAGTGAGATCGTATCAGACGGCGGTATATATCCGCTGGGATATACATTTTCTTTTCCCTGCCGTCAACAAGGGGTAGATAAAGCTGTATTGATCAATTGGACCAAAGAAATCAAGACAGTCGGGGTGGAAGGCCGGGATGTGGGCCAAATGCTGCAGGCTGCGTTAGAAAATAGGGGACTGGAGCGGGTTAGATTACAAGCTGTTATTAATGATACTACCGGTACGTTACTCACTGGGGCTTACAGCGATTCCGCCACTACGATTGGCGCTATTTGCGGTACCGGACACAATAGTTGTTATTTGGAGTCCTGCCATCCGCTGACCAAGCGTCCGATGATTATTAACATGGAGTCAGGCAATTTTGACGGGGTGCAGCAGACAAAATATGATATTCTTTTGGACCAGGCCAGCGAAAAGCCGGGCGCCCAGCGATTGGAAAAAATGGTTTCAGGCCAGTACTTAGGGGAACTGGTGCGGCTTATTGTCGGTTCGCTCGCGGCAGATGGACATATTTCCAGCGGCTCTGAGAGATTGTCGGTTCCTTATTCACTGCCTACTGAGGATATTTCCGCAATACTTGGTGATACATCACCAGAGCTGGAGGTTGTAGCTGCTGTTGCAGCCGCCCGCTGGGGGATTACCGGGTTAAAGGTAAGTGGGTACAAGGCAATTCAGACGATTGCCAGGTTGGTGGCGATGCGTTCCGCCCGTTTAGTGACAGCCACCTGGGCAGGAATATTGACTAAAATTGACCCCGGTCTCGTCTGCCAGCATACGATTGCCGTTGATGGGGCTTTATACGAAAAAATGCCCGGATATTCCGAGCAATTGGCTAACACCATGGTGGAGATGTTTGGTGACAAAGCCAAGCAAATTACTATCAGGCTTAGTAAAGACGGCTCAGGTATCGGCGCCGCCATTGCGGCCGCAACTGTATATAAGGGAAAGTATTGCAATGAGAGATAGGGTGTTATTGAAACATAAAAAAGTTACTTGCTGATGTTGACAATATTCGATTCGCGTAATATAATAGTCAAGTAGCAAGTTCACACGACTCCGTAGCTCAGCTGGATAGAGCGTTTGACTACGAATCAAAAGGTCGCAGGTTCGAATCCTGCCGGGGTCGCCATTAAGGATATAGATATGTCGCAGGTTAATAGCCTGCGACATTTTTTAATTTATATAACTGTCCCTTATGTTGCTCCTTGGTACGTTTTTAAAATTCTTTTTCCAGTCTGGAACATTATGCTATAATAAGCGTAACAGGCTGTCGGGGAACGGTTGGCTCCTTCCTTCCAGGAAGGGGGTGGTATGGTGTCAACATTTGAGGCAATGTACTTAATGGTCGCATTCGCAACACTTGTTGTGCTCATCATAAAACAGAAATAACCGCTCCCACGCCATGGTTTGCGGTTATTTCTCAATAACGTAATCCGGGCTAACCGTTCGGTTAGACAGTCTGTCGGGCTGGCGTGCTTGCAACACGTCAGTCCTTTTCTTATATTATACCCATAGATTGTAAAATATGCAATCAGTCAATAAAAAATCCTGGTCTGTCTGTCCCGCTTTACTTGCAATTCACTCAAAAAAGGCTATAATTAGAAATAGGTGGAAATTAAAGAGTCGCCGTGACCCGGAAGTGTTGGAGCACTCCCGAGGCACGCGCAGGTGTCGGAGCACCTACACGTAACAGCTTAGCTGTCCACGACGACATTTCTATTATACAATGACGCTCGCTGAAGTACAAGCGAGGTGCGGGTATAGTAGGGTGTTGGCATGAGAGCAGGCTGTGCGACTTGACGCAGCAGATGATTCAGCCTATTCCTGATCCCATCAACGGAAAGGCAAAGTTCGCGTACATATTTTACTGACAGCTTTTCTGTTGACAGCCGGTTCTGTTTCGGTTTATTGGGTTTGGGCTTTAGCAAACGACGAAGCAAAGCGCATGTGTAGGGTTAAAAACCTCGCATGCGCTTTTTAATTTCCCCCTATAAAAAGCAATGGCAGGGCCGGTCAAGCAGAAGGGTCTTGCTGCAGCTTGCGATAGGGGGTATAGATTTGTCCGGTGAAAGGGAAAGTTCACGCATTCTGACTGTCTACTATACATACCTCAATCAGGGGAAAGATAGGCGGCCGCTTATCCGGCTGCAGGGTAAATGGCTCCAGGACCTTGGTTTTTCAAGCGGGGCAAAGATCGAAGTAACCGAAAGCAATGGCGGTCTGTTCATTAAAGCTCGGCGGCGAGAAGCGGGAGAAGACAGTCATGATGGCCATTGAACAGATTAGGAAAAAGGTAAAACGTGGTAAAGGGCTATGGGGTCGGCTAGTGACCAGCCCTGACGGCTCTGAATGGATATGGATGCAGTTAACACCGGCTGCGCTGAAATACTACCAGGAACGGGTGACCTGTTACGGCTTCATCCCGGATGAAGGAATTGGGGCTTTAGGTGCGGCAAGGACCGTATTCAGGAAAAAACGGTACTAGGCCGCCCCGCCGCCGGTCTTCTCATGGTATCACACCGGTCAAGGCTGCGCCTGCTCCGCTTTCGCTGCGCCCCTCCGGGTGACACGGTGTGCCGCCCTGAGGTGACGGCGGCGGGAGAGCCGCTGCTGACGAGTGGAGGTGCAGCGGTATGTGGGACGAGATCGTAAGAGGGTGGCGGGTGGAGGCCGCACTGTGGGTTTGCTACTGGAACGCACTGGACCGGAAGGACCAGGCGAGTGTCCGGTACTGTGCCGATCACAGCTTGCTGCTGTCGGTGTTCTGGCTGGTGGTGCTGGCCGGCGGGGTATTGACGCTGGGGATGGTTGTTCAGTTTTTGCAGGGAGGCTGCCGGTGAATGCCGGCGGCTTTTTTTTATGGCAGTAATCTACAATTTATTCTTTTAAAGGACTTATAAATCTCTAGGTTCCTCTAATAAAGGAATATTATGGTATAATTAATCATAAATCTATTAGGTTTAGAGGAGCCTTACATGGTGAAGAATTAACTTTTATGACTAAAAATTAAAAGTCAGAGAGGCGGTAGTTAAAGTGGAATTAGAAAATCGTTTTAAAAATGTTATCCAAGACATGGATGAGCATTGTTTTGTACTGGAATTATCCACTCTAAGCAATCCGCTGAGAAGTTTGAGAGGTGAGGCTAATGCTGAGAAAAACAATAAAATTGTAGATTTACTTCAATACGAATTGGATGCTTTAGAGTTATATACACGAAGCTTTGTTATAAATCCACAGACATATAAACGGCGAATGCCCGATTTTATTGATGAATATTCACAAGAAAAGCTGGACTATTATGCAGAACGATTTTCAAAAAGTTTAAATCCACAATTGAAGAGCCGGTATGGCGATATATTGCTTGACTATCAAGGTGAAAAGAAGTTTAAAAATAAGTATGATATTTTTTGTAATCTAGTTCCGGCCTTATTGCAAGTTGCCAGACTGGCAACGAAAGAAAAGCGTGATGAATACCTTTACGCAATTGATCAATTATCTAGGGCTACCGAACTTTGTTTGCGCTATAAAAAAGAAGATTTGCTTAAACAATCTATCGAAGAAATAGCAGACTTTTTATCTGGAATAGGCTCAATCTATTCCTACCGATGGGTTATTGAGCCTTCAGATATTTTGCTTAAAGTTATGGATAATAGCAAAATGAACTTAATGATTGATAGGGAAATAACACAGTTAGCCTTAAAAAAATTAGATGAAGCGCGTGATTTTTGGTTAAAAGAAAAAAATCTCCAATTGCATCGCTGGGTGTGTTCCTGTTTGGTTGCCTGGAACAAGAAATTACAGCAGCCGATAAATGATCTGAATTTGGAGATTGGTTTGTCGTTTGAACTAGAAGCAGAGCATCAGCAAGGAAGAGTGGAAAAAACAGAAGGTGTCAAAGCTGGTTTTTTGCAAATGGCCCTCCGCCACTATCTCAACGTTGGCGCAACCAACAAAGTCAATGAATTGAAAGTTAAGTTAAAAAAAGCATATTTGGCGGAACAAGAAAATGAATTTAAAGCGGTTATGACACCTATGACTATACCGGAAGAGTTTCGGCAGCATATAGAACGAGTTCTCACTTGGTATCGAGAATTGGGAAGTGTAGAGAGAATATTAGAAGCTCTTGCACGTGACCCAAATTTAATTATTGATGTCTCTGAGTTATATTTAAATATCGAAGAAACTTTTAAAGAATTTATATTAGGGGCAAGAATACCTACTTCGGTTATAGCAGATGGTAGGAGGATCGCTCAAGCAACGGAGTATGAGGAACAGAAAGAACTGGAATTTAAGCGAAAGTACTGCTGGCGCTTAGAATTACAATCCATATTTCTTTTAATGCCGATTTTTGGCATCATGAAAGCAAAAGGCTTATCTGCGGGCTCATTGCTTCAGAAATACCTTGATTGGGATTTTTATGAACCGAAACGAGAAAACCTGATTAGAACCGGTTTTGAAAGATTTTTGGCAGAGGACTATATTAGTGCATTACATATTTTGATTCCACAATTCGAAGCATGTTTACGTGATATGTTTTTTGCAATTAATATTCCGACCACGGTTATTAAAGAGGGCGAGTTCCAGCATGAACAGGTTTTTGGGGAATTCTTAAGCCGGCCAGAAGTGAAGGAAACGCTAGGGATTGATATTCATAAGTACATAGAGACTGTCATGGTAGCACAAACCGGTTGGAACATAAGAAATGATATTGCCCATGGGCTAGCTTCATCAGTTATATTTACTCTTAAGTACGCTATGATTATCCTGCAGTTGTTTTGTATGCTCTTTAATTTCAAATTGGTTAAAGCTGATTTGGGTGAGAACAGTTAAGGCATTTTTAGGAAATGGAGAGTCCGACGGTATGAGAATGACAGAGTATGGTGTGAACATTCCTGATGATTTATTGAAGCAACTGGAAGAAGAGCAGGTAGTGTTGTTTCTTGGAGCTGGGATCTCTAAACTTGCCCCTTCAAATTTACCGGACTTCGTAAAACTAACAAAAGACATTTGTAAAGAAGCAGGTGTGCCTTTTTCAAATAAGCTGTCGCTAGACTACAATTTAAGTAAAGTTGTGAAAGCAGGCTATGATGTACACCAGCAAGTACTTGAAAAAATAAATCCACCAGATTCTAAGCCGAATGAATGGCATGAAAATCTCCTTCGTTGGTTTGGAAGCGACAATAGCGTGCGAATTGTTACAACAAATTTTGACCCCCATCTTAGTACTGTTGCTAAGCAATTAGGTTGGACAGTACCGGAGTATGTTGCTCCTGCCGTACCTTTAGGAGATAGGTTTCAGGGCATCGTATATTTACATGGCCGGGTTGATAATAAAGAAAGTATCGTTGTGACTGGTGAGGATTTCGGCAAAGCTTATTTGAATTATGCCTGGGCAGCACGATTTCTTCAAGCTATGTTTGCAAAATACACTGTCTTATTCATCGGCTATAGTAATCGCGATCCGTTGGTCCGTTATCTTACCAGCGGGTTATCGGTGTGTGCCAATAAACACTATGCCTTTACAGGAAACGATGCTCGCCGCGAATGGGACGAACTGGACATTGTACCCATATTATTTGAGCAATCTGGTAGCGAAAAATATAAAGCCATGTTGTATGTGGCTAAGGATATTGCTCAGCAATATTGCATGAGCGAATTGGAGCATGAAGTCCGCATGCGGGACCTTCTGACAACAAAGAAAGAAACATTGCTTACTCCTCAAGACCAGGACTATTTGTTAAGGAGTTTGTCAAAAGTAAATCGACAAAAACATTTTTGCCGTTACGCTGCGGGTGAATTATGGTTTGAATGGGCAATTAAGCATATTAAAGAAGTGCAATTGTTATTTGATCCTTTTACTAAGACTGAAGATTCCTCTAAGGAGTACATTACATGGATAGCTGGGCCATGCTTTGAAAATGCAAATAACTTGGTATTGCAGGAGCTTGCCAAACAAAAACTTAGCTATGGCTTATGGTACGAGATTGGTTGGGCCATTTGCTACCGAGAAATAGATTTTTCTACTGGGCGACTGGTTGCTTGGATTTATGTATTGCTGAGAGATGCAACACTGCCTGCGCATTGGGAAACATTGCAGAACATGTTAATGGATAAAAAAGTACCTACCCCTAGTTATTTGGAGTGGGCGATTTTTTCTCGGCTAATCAAACCAATGATTCAATTTAATAGAAATATATATACTGAAGAAGGCGAAAAAGAAAGGCCAGTGCTTGCGTCAATTGCTATCCGGTCAAATGATCCGAAAGAATTGTGTGAGTATTGGCAGAGAGTATTACGGAACCGATTGCCAGACATTCACGATCAAGTACAAAGCCTAGTTACCGCGTATCTAACGGAAGCTTATTATATGTTGATTGAGCAGGGTGGATGGTCACGCGAACTCGACGAAGTTTCTTGTAGGAGAGAGACCATTGTCAAAAAAATAAGCGATGATAATTTTACTCATATTAGGCCAATGGACCCACTGCTTGATGCTGCGGTTGATTTGATCCAATGGTATGCTGAGAATCACCAGGCATACTTAGAGCAGTTGATTGTCGCGTGGAATGATTCAAAAATACCGATGTTACAGCGTCTGTCGCTTTATGCAGTTTCCCTAGCCAACTGGAGTGAAGATAAAAAGTACCAATGGCTACTCCACAAACAAATATTGCATTGGACTGTTTTCTATAGGGAGTCATATCAATTACTTGGTTCAATTTTTATAAACTTGTCACCGGCAATAAAAGAAGAGGCGATCAGCACCTTATTACAGCTAGTATATCATGATCCAGATGATGGAAAATTAAATCATAATCGCAGCCTACGAACGTATTACTTATTAAAAAGTATGGCGGAGAAACATAGCGAAAGTAGACAGTTAGCTGCAGCAGTAGAGACCATTAAAACATTGTTAGAAGATGCTGGTATTGAATATCAAACAACAGATTCAGATAAAGAAACAGTAACAATAGATATTTCCGCACTTTTAGAAGGTAATGTTATATCGGCTTTACAGTGGTACGATGAGATTGCTCAACCTAATGATTTCTTTAACAAAAACAGCAATAAGGAAAAGTTCGAAATAGCTTTTAGGGAAAAAGTTGCAAAAGAGTTGGTGTGGGCAATATCTATCGCAGATATTCTTTGGCAGCAAGACAATAAGAATGCCCACCATTTAAGTAGAACCCTTTTGGGTATTTTGGGTGATGCAGAGTTAACCCATGAGCAACAGGAGTTATTATTCAAAAAAATACAGAACATTGTAATGCTAGAGCATTTAGGTAATGCAGTTGCTTCATTTCTAAAAAGCAGGTCTAAGAGGGGATTTGATGAGTACACGCATCAGGTAGTCGATGAACTACTAAATTGTGTTGATTACACATTATCTTGGGCTATAGCTGTTCCGTTTGGGAAAGATCCTTCACGACGCTGGTTAGATGCGGCAATTAATCATCCAGTAAGTGATCTTACCCTGGTGTTATTAGAAGTTCTCAGTACCCAAGGAAAAGATGAAAAATATATCGTTGCTGTTACAGAACGGTTATCAAAGTTGCTAGACGACAATAGAAACATAGCACAAATTACAGAAGTGATTTGTGCTAGTCAAGCCCACTTTTTATATGCAATGGCGCCAGACTGGGCAATAACGAAGATATTACCTCTTTTTGATTGGTGTAAATCAATAGAACAGGCGGAGCGTGCATGGGATGGCTTTTTATTTTGGGGGCAAATTTCTCGAAAACTTATCGCCCCGTTGTTGCGGCATTTTGTTACTTCCGTAGATTTCATAGACCAGATTGATGCAGAGCGATATTGTGAGTATTTGGCTTGGCTTACCATGAGCCGGTATATAGAAAAACCATTAGCAGCAAAAGCATTAGGGAAGGTAATACTGAAACTCAATGATCAACAGAGGGCGAGATATTTTAGTTATATACGTTTATCGGGTATAAAAGATAAGCGTTATAGTCACTGGGTATGGAATAATATATTGTTACCTTTGTTAGATATGCGAAGTCGCATGATCATAGAGTTAACAGCAGGAGAACTCTTAGCAATGCTGCGGTGGATAGTTGAATTTACGGATTATAGTGCTCAGTTAATTGAGAAAATTATTGGCTTTTCAACAAATAAAATTAAAGAATGCTACCAGCTTAATCGTTTTGAAAGAGTTGACATTTGTGAGAAATATCCGGAGGATGCGGCAAAGTTATGGATTTGGTTAGCGAATAGTCTCACAACAGGCGAATTATCCAATGGTATATATGGCAAAATTGCTGAGAAGTTATTAGGTGATAAAAATATATCGGATAAGTCCAAACAGCAGTTGAAAGAAGCGCTCAGTAGATTAGGATTATCTGTAACCTGAAGTAGTGGGGCGAGTAAAGGTTAACTAACTAATGGACTACTAGGGAAAGGAGTGGAAATATGAAAAGAATACAGATATTCGCTGCTGGCAAGAAAGATACCTTTGACAATGTTTTTACTTTAATAAGGAGTGTTGATGAAATATATCAACAGGAAATGTGGAAACAGATTTCAGGTTCAAAGAGCTTGAAGTTGTTTGAAGCATACCTTACTGATGACAGGTTTGCAGTCTTTATTGATACTATTGAGACAAAAGGAGAATACAGTATTGATATTGGTGAGGTGCCAAAGTTAATTAAATTCGGCCAGTTTCGAAAGAGACCAGAGGTATTTTTGCCACATATACCGGCTTCTTCTACAGGAAGCGAATGGTGGCCGGGAACATTGAACCATGGTTTTTCTTTAAAACAATGGTATCGTAACGGCTTTAAAGTATTGACGGCTAATGAGGAAGCTTTGGACAAGTTGTTTACGTTTATTAGAAGTCGTACAGGCATCACCATTGAAAAGCTCCAAGATTTTTTAGGGTGCATGATTTCTCTGTCCTCTTCTTTTGATACACAACCTAGAATTTGTTATAATCCCGATAACGGTAAAATAGTGTTCTATTTGCCGGATGGTGTGGCGCCAAGTAAACGTAGAGTAGTCATCGAAGCCTGGGAAGGCAAGGAATGTTGTTATAAGCAAATGATTGATCTGACAGAGGAAAAAGACTGGGTAGCTATTGATATACCATTTAAATCGGTGCAACTAGGATATGAACTATATGAGAAAAATCAGGATGAAAACTGGGTAATTATTGCCGCTAATCGGAATTATCTAATGCGAAGAATACAAATCGACATGGGCCTTGTGGTGGGGAAGTTGAACGTGAAAAAAGAAGCTGACGAGGAAGAACTAGATATCGTTGTGCGCGATAATACTATAAACATAGGACATGAAGACGGTGAACAGCCCTGGATGGACGCAGAACAAACGCGGTATAAAATCAATCGTGGACAGGAACTCAGATCTCTGGGGAGTATATTTACTCGTTTTGCCGAAAAAACCAGCAAAGAAAAACTGCGGCAAATTATTAATGATCATATATATAAAAACGCTGTCAAAGAACTGTGGATTTGGGATCCTTATATTGATATATCAATTCTGTCTCCATTACTTGTACTAGGTTTAACAAATCCTAGTCTTGACGTAAGGCTATTATTAAGTGAATGCTCAGGTGAAAGGCTTAACCCTGCAGATGAGGCATCTTCTAGTAGCAATGCTCCTTCAACAGGGCGTGGTGGGCAAATTGAAGACATATTGGACACAATGACACGATGCAGCGCCATTTACAAGAAGCTTCATACGCGAGAGGCAGGGATGCAGAGACTCAAGGAGACAAAAAACTTTAGTGTACGTAACTGGTTTCGTTCAGGCAAGCATGCATTCCATGACCGCTTTATTATTACTGAGAACGCAGTTTGGCAAATCGGCAGTTCACTCAAAGATTTAGGTGATTACCATAGTACAGTTTATCGGTTGGAAGGTGATATTGCCGATGCTATTCGTGGTGAGTTTGAAAGGGCTTGGAACGGAAACTTTGATCCGATGAATCCGGATGGGATGGAAGTATTTCCAGAACTGCACTGGATTAAGCGGAAGGAGGGGACGGTGAATGTCTGAACCACTACAGCAAGAACGGCAAAATCGAGCTGAAATCCTCGCGGAACAGGTGCTAAGCCTGGTAGAGGAATTCCAGTGTATAGGAGAAAGAGAGTATGAAACCATTTGGCGAAAGGAACGTTACCGGGAATGTACTGACTTTGTTTCAGGGTATGAGACGTATCATTTATATCAGCCGCCTACGCTATTATTTGAAACAGAGCGGGTACTATCCGAGCGTCTTATGCAATGTCTTGATGCCTTACTAGAAAGTGATATTGCCGTATTTGGACGTGTATGTCATCAGTCGGGTAGCACCACCTGGCCACTCAGGATTATTGACCGTTTTGGATATAAGCATTGGGATGATAAGGGATATAGTGACATAGTAGAATTGATGGGCTTGCTTCATCCAGGTCAGCAAGGAGTATTAATGGCTCATGTCTGGGACAGGTTGACAGATGGTACAGAGACAAAAGACAGATATTTATTAAACAACCTCTGGGCAAGGCTTCCGATTGCGACTACGTTAACGATATCAGCCCTAATCATATCTGATATGATACCTGGAGCATTCTTGTCTAGCTTTAGTAATAATGCGCGATGGCAAGAAAGACAGGTGCGAATCCACTGGGTATTGGATTGGTTGGTTTCCTGGATGCAAATAGTTAGGCCTTCAGCAGATGACGTTGTCGGCAAGTTTGTGGATTATCTATATACTCCGGTCAATAAAGAGCCGCTATGGGCCGGATATATACTGGCAAAAAAGCTAGAGGAAAATCCCGATCCGGTTATACGCCAAATCTCAGAGAAAGTTCAGCTTTATTTGATGAACCTGTATCCGACATATTGGGTTACTGATTCAGGCGGTTTACATTTCTGCGGTAGTCTGACTGTCGAGCTAATAGAGGAAACGGCATTAGCTGCGGCAAAACTTCCGCAAAGCGAGTTGACTGCTATCTTTGAGCATGCTGATATTCCTTCTCCGCAAAGACTGTGGCGGCTAAGGGACGTACATGATTATCAGACATATTTTAATGATGTCCGGAAAGCGTTGTTTCATGAGTTGCTGAAAATTAGTGTTTTAAACAGAGTAGATGAGACATGCAGGCGGGGTTATATAGATAAAGTTCTCTTTGCGCTTATACAATATGGTCGTCAGGCGCGTTATGAGCATCTTTCTTACGACGATAAAGTATTATGGAGAACGCTGTTCAAAGAGATTAGCTTGTTTTTAGTTATTCTAAATGAAGATAAGCAACAAGAATTTGTCAACGCATTTACTTTGTATATTGATGATTTATGGCTATTAATTGAACTAGAAAGAAATATGCAAGAGGCAGGCTTGGCAATCAAAAACAACAGAATACTATCAAAGCAGGTAAGCAAGCGACAATACCTATTAAATAATTTAGAGTTAACTGAAGTAGGCGAATTACTTTACAGCATTGGCGAATATCAGTTAGCCATTCAACTTTTAGATATGGTGGATCTATGTGAATTCGACGGATGGCAAATTGCATATTGGAAGAGGAATAAAGCACTTTGTCATATTCAATGTGCGATGCTTTCTCAAGATAATGCCGGCCAAATTAATGAATTACGAAGTGCCTCAAGCATTCTTCAAAAAGCATATCAACAAGAACATAGTGCAAGTAAAAATAGGTACACACCACTTTTGCTTCACGTTATTGGAATGCTCTTTGACCGAGATGCGTTTGAATCAACTCGGTTAGCTCATATTTTTCAGTCATTGCGTACACTTGAAAACATGTCCCAAGAGCATTGGATTGCAAATGCTGTTACTTTGTTGCGTTTAGCTAAAGCCGATGACCAGAGAACGTCTTCTTGGTATCAGGAATTAGACATGTTATGTAAAAATAGAGGAATTCATAAAGATATTAATTTTACACAAAATTTACTTATGGCTTGGTATTTTACGAACAGGGCTAATCGAGCTTTAACATTTGAGGAAAAGGCAGTACTTAGTGCGTGTTGGGAGAAGGAGACGCAAGAGAAACAGTGGTTACCATACCAGTTGGTCAGTTATATTGAAGGACATACAAAATAGCTATTTACTGCAGTACTCGTCGATACGTTACTCCGTATATCATGTGGATTTGCAACAAAGAAATGGTGGGAGTCCCGAAATACAATGTATATAGGTAATGCTTACCCATGTTTTAAACACGTGGGTAATTTTTTTAATTTTTTACCCGCGTTATATTGATATGGGAAGGTATTACCCATATAATGGAATGAAAGGGGGCGATACGATGCAAGATAGCATGTTAAAATCTTTACCGCCTGATATTGACCTTGAGACTAAGAAAGTTTTAAAACAGCTGGCCAGATCCCACAGAGCACTGGCGGAGTTAAAAGGCTTTGCCGACACGATGCCTAATAAGAATATTTGAATAATCCGGAGCTGATTACCCCACCTGTCCGGTCACTGGAAACCGACATTCCGGTTTAAAGGGAACCAACCCTCCGGTGTTGGAAACCGTTTAAATATATTTTCCTTATAATGTAACCATGCAC
>POVV01000725.1_pt1 | contig 17692 bp, 15 predicted proteins | sample 1560271 | NCBI WGS metagenome assembly POVV01 (sample SAMN08337232, study PRJNA429181) | Bioreactor metagenome, whole genome shotgun sequencing project. | biome: cows' rumen and soil; feature: anaerobic; isolation source: anaerobic chemostat enrichment culture, galacturonate as sole carbon... | reverse complement strand
TATCGCCTTGATTCATTCGTATACAAAAATAGGATAGATAAAGTGAATGGAGGACAAAGGTGAAGAATTTAAAGATTGGTAAAAGAATTGGACTTGCTTTTGGAGCTATCCTCGTGCTGTTCTTATTAGTTTCCACAATCTCCGTGATAAGCCTAAGGCAAAATAACGGTAAGTTTGTAGAATTTTTTAACAACGGACACCAGATCGATGTACAGACACTTGAGATGAGGCGTGATATCCAGTCTGCGGCTAAAAATGTGGGATATGCAACCATGAGCCTTGATTTAAAGACTACAGGGGAATATATTGATGCTGCGGAAGCGGATTTAGAAATGTTCCGTGACAAGATACAATTTTTAAGGGAAAACTATCAGGGGGACCAGTCCCTGGTGGACAGCATCGAAAATACCTTAAATGAGGCTCAGCCTTATAAGGATCAGGTGTTTGGTCTTGCAAGGGAAAATAAAACCAGACAGGCAGCGGATATATTCTTTGAATCATTAAACCCTTATTTCACCAAGGTTCAGGAGGATCTGGTAAAGATCAGTGACTTCGTCGAGGGAAACGCCGATGCCAATTATAAGAACGCCCAGCAGATGGCGGGAGTCACTCAGACGGTAGTGGTCGCTTTACAGCTCCTTGCTGTATTAGCCACCTTGGGCCTATCGATTTTTACCACTAGGAGCATTGTTTCGCCGGTCAAAGAGATTGAAAAGGCGGCAGAAGAAATGTCAAAAGGAAGCCTTCATATCCAGTTAAATTACGAGTCAAAGGATGAACTGGGCGTTCTGGCCGACAGCATGCGGACCACCATTTCCAAGATTGGAAACATAATTGACGATATCAGCAGCTTGCTGACATCATTGGCAATCGGTGATTTCAGGGTCAGCTCCAAGCACCAGGAACAATATGTCCAGGATTATGAGCCTATTCTTATGGCAATGCACGGAATCAGGAATAATTTAAGCGAAGCACTTTTCCGCATTAACCAATCGGCGGATCTGGTAGCCAATGGATCGGAACAGGTATCCTCCGGTGCCCAGGCATTGTCCCAGGGATCAACAGAACAGGCTTCTTCCATTCAGGAGCTTGCGGCTGCTATTAGCGATATATCAAATCAGATAAATGTCAATGCCCAAAATGCAAAAGAGGCCCGTTCTACATCAGAGGAATCAACCAGGAATGTGGAAAAGAGCAGTGAGAAGATGTCGGAAATGAACCAGGCAATGATGGAGATCAGTAATAAGTCCAATGAAATCGGAAAGATTATAAAGACCATTGAGGATATCGCATTCCAGACCAATATCCTGGCATTGAATGCAGCCGTCGAAGCCGCCCGTGCCGGCGAAGCCGGAAAAGGCTTTGCAGTTGTGGCGGATGAAGTACGTAATCTGGCAAGCAAATCTGGAGAAGCAGCAAAGAACACCACGCTTCTCATCGGAGAAAGCATGCATGCCGTGGAAAACGGAACCAAGATTACTGCTGAGACAGCGAAAGCTATGCAGGCAGTCGTGGAAGGAAGCAGGCGCATTAACGCAATTATTGGAGAGATTGCATTGGCCTCTGACAAGCAGGCGGTGGCAGTTGATCAGGTGGCACAGGGAATTGACCAGATTTCCTGCGTGGTTCAGACGAACTCCGCCACAGCGGAACAAAGTGCTGCGGCAAGTGAAGAACTGTCAGGCCAGGCCCAGATTATGAAGGGACTTGTTGAGGGCTTTGACCTTTATGAAGGCGAGGAGGAAAAGGTGAAATCCTCAAAACCCAGAGATTCCCGGCCGGAAAAGCCGGTTTATGGAGAATCTCATGACGTCCCGGTTCTTAACATTGATCCGGTTTATTTTGAAGAACCCTCATTTGGAGGCGGAAAGTATTAAACATACATAGTCAGGCGGGAGGCCGGAGAGAGTAAGATATCTTTCCGGTTCTCCCGCTCTTTTTGTACTCCCTATGAGCGATGGCAAAATTTTTAGAAAACCATTGACGAAGCAGAAAAAAACTTGTATTATAATTAATAAGTAAAGATAAAATAATAAGCTATAATTATTAATTTATCTAATAAGTTGTATTACTGTAAATAATGAATCCTCATATCAAACAAAATAAAGGAGAATTTACTATGGCAAATGTATCGATTGTTATGGGAAGTGATTCTGATATGCCTGTTATGGCTCAGGCTGCAGATGTTTTGAAAAAATTGGGAGTGGAGTTTGAGATGACGGTGATCTCCGCCCACAGGGAACCGGATATATTTTTCGAATATGCGAAGACGGCAGAAGCAAGAGGCGTAAAGGTCATAATTGCCGGTGCAGGCAAGGCAGCTCATCTTCCGGGAATGTGTGCGGCTCTGTTCCCAATGCCGGTGATCGGCATTCCCATGAAGACTTCGGACCTTGGCGGAGTGGATTCTCTTTATTCTATCGTCCAGATGCCTTCCGGAGTACCGGTTGCCACCGTTGCAATTGGCGGAGGAACTAACGCTGGAATCCTTGCAGCTAAGATTTTAGCGGTCAGTGACGAGGAGCTTTTAGGAAGACTTAAAGAATACTCGGAAAACTTAAAAAACGAGGTAGCAGAAAAAGCGGAGAAATTAGATCAGATCGGCTATCAGGAATATTTATCCCAGATGAAGAAGTGAGAAAATCGGAGGCGAGGAGAAAAAATGGATTATAAGAATGCAGGAGTGGACATTGAAGCCGGATATAAATCGGTTGAATTAATGAAAAAGCATGTGCAGGAAACCATGAGACCTGAGGTTCTTGGAGGACTTGGGGGATTTTCCGGGGCATTTTCCATGTCAGCCTTTAAAAACATGGAGAAACCGACTCTGGTATCAGGAACTGACGGGGTAGGCACAAAGCTGAAGCTTGCATTTTTAATGGACAGGCATGATACCGTTGGAATCGACTGTGTGGCCATGTGTGTCAATGATATCGCCTGTGCAGGCGGGGAGCCTTTGTTCTTCCTGGATTATATTGCATGCGGCAGGAATTACCCGGAAAAGATCGCAGAGATCGTCAGCGGAGTTGCAAACGGCTGCAAGCAGGCCAATGCTGCTTTGATCGGCGGTGAGACAGCGGAGATGCCGGGGTTTTATCCTGAGGATGAATACGATCTGGCCGGTTTTGCAGTAGGTGTGGTGGATGAGAAGGATCTTATTACCGGAGCTGATGTGGGAGAGGGGGATGTACTCATTGGAATCGCCTCTTCCGGCATTCACAGCAATGGCTTTTCTCTGGTACGCAAGGTGTTTGACATGACAAAAGAAAGCCTGGATACCTATTATGAAGAACTGGGAAAAACTCTTGGCGAAGTGCTGATCACTCCTACCAAAATTTATGTTAATGCATTAAAAAGCGTAAAAGACAGCGGAGCAGTGATCAAAGCCTGCAGCCACATCACCGGAGGCGGTTTCTATGAAAACATTCCCCGTATGCTTCCTGAGGGCATCCGGGCGGTGGTTGAAAAGAGCAGCTATCAGGTGCCGGCCATCTTTGGTCTGCTGGCGGATAAAGGCGGTATTGAGGAAGAGATCATGTACAATACCTATAATATGGGAATCGGAATGATTCTTGCAGTGAACCCGGCGGATGTGGATACGGCTATGGAAGCAATCCGAGGGGCCGGGGAGGTTCCCTATGTGATCGGCCATACGGAAAGTGGAGAGAAGGGCGTGGCCTTATGCTGAAAACCGGTATATTGGTTTCCGGCGGGGGAACCAACCTTCAGGCAGTCTTAGATGGGATAGATTGTGGAAGAATCACCAATGCAGAGGTAACGGTGGTCATCAGCAATAACCAGAACGCATATGCACTGGAAAGGGCCAGAAATCATGGAGTTGAGGCTCTCTGCATATCTCCAGTGGATTTTCAGGAGAGGGAGGACTTTTATGAAGCGCTTCTTTCAAAGATTGACCAGTACGGCCTTGATCTGATCGTTCTGGCCGGATATCTGGTTGCGATTCCGGTATCCATGATACAAAAGTACAGGAACCGGATCATCAACGTTCATCCGTCCCTTATCCCGTCTTTCTGCGGAAAGGGATATTATGGGCTAAAGGTTCATGAAGCTGCCCTGGCCCGTGGGGTGAAGGTTACGGGAGCAACGGTCCACTATGTAGATGAGGGGATGGATACGGGGCCGATTCTTTTACAGAAGGCGGTTGAGATCCGGAAAGGAGATACGCCGGAGACTTTGCAGCGGCGTGTCATGGAAGAGGCAGAGTGGCTGATCCTTCCCCAGGCCATACAGATGATTGCAAACGGACAGGAGGAATCGTAATGAAGGTTTTGATCATAGGCGGAGGCGGACGTGAGCATGCCATTGCATGGAAAATCGCCAGAAGCCCTAAGGTTGATAAAATATATTGCGCCCCTGGAAACGCAGGAATTGCAGAGATCGCAGAATGCGTGGATATAGGAGTCATGGATTTTGACAGGCAGGTGGCATTTGCCAGGGAAAAGGAAATCGACCTGACCATCATAGGACCGGATGATCCTCTGGTTGCCGGAGCTGCGGATGCGTTTGCGACAGCCGGCCTAAGGGTGTTCGGCCCGCAAAAACGCGGGGCTTTGTTGGAGGGTTCTAAGTCATTTTCCAAGGATTTAATGAAAAAGTATGGAATTCCCACAGCGGCATATGAAGTCTTTGATTCTCTGGAAGAGGCATTAAGTTATGTGAAAACAGCTCCAATGCCCATTGTGTTAAAGGCTGACGGCCTGGCTTTGGGAAAGGGAGTCCTGATCTGCGGTACAAGAGAAGAGGCGGAACACGGGGTCAAGGATTTAATGCTTGATAAGCGGTTTGGCTCCGCAGGAGACCGGATCGTGGTGGAAGAGTTTATGACGGGCCGGGAGGTGTCGGTACTTTCCTTTGTGGATGGAAAGACTGTTAAAATTATGACATCCGCCCAGGACCATAAGCGGGCAAAAGACGGAGACCAGGGTCTTAACACAGGTGGAATGGGAACTTTTTCTCCAAGTCCGTTTTATACGGAAGAAGTGGATAGATTTTGCAAGCAATATATTTATCAGGCGACCGTGGATGCCATGAAAGCAGAGGGCCGGGAATTTAAGGGTATTATATTCTTCGGACTGATGCTGACGGAAAAAGGCCCCAGAGTATTGGAATACAATGCCAGGTTTGGTGATCCTGAGACACAGGTGGTGCTTCCTCGGATGAAGAATGACATTGTAGAGGTTTTTGAGGCTTGCATTGACGGAACTCTGGATCAGATAGATCTGCAGTTTGAAGATAATGCGGCGGTCTGCGTGGTATTGGCATCAGAGGGCTATCCGGAGAAGTATGAAAAGGGGTATCCCATTGCCGGGCTGGAAGCATTTAAGGGACAGGAGAAATATTTTGCCTTTCATGCAGGAAGTAAGTTTGACGGCAGCCAAACAGTGGTGACCAATGGCGGAAGAGTGCTGGGAGTGACGGCAATTGGAGGGGATTTAAGGGAAGCCAGAGAAAATGCCTATCAGGCGGCGGAATGGGTATCTTTTGAGAATAAGTATATGAGGCGGGATATTGGTAAAGGAATATAGGTTATTTTTCGCGGCTTAAGGCGGAAATTGAAGGAAGCGGATTAGCTGTGGAGGTAAATCGAAAGTAAAGCCTGCATAGGTGGAACGAAAGAGCTGTTGCGAAAAGAAGAATAAATATCTTCTTTTTTGCAGCAGCTCTTATACATTTTATGGTTTTTTGAAGTCCATAACCGGCCGCATGGGAAAAATTTGCCTTAGTTGTTCAATAAAATCTCTGTTAATCAGGATACTGGGAAAAAGACAGAAAGTTAAAAAGTAAATGGAGAAGTATGAAAAAATATGATATGATTTTACCAGTGTCCTAGACAAAAAAGATGGATTTTGAGATGCCGGGAGACTGCGTGACGGTCAAGGCAGTACCTGATTTCTTATGGAACAACAGAGGCAAAGGGGAAATATGAGAGTGAGGTAACGATGAAAAAGCAAATATTAAAAGGAACGGAACTGGAACTTAGCGCCATGTGCCTGGGTACTGGAAATTTTGGCAGTAAGCTGGACTGCAGACAGTCATTTGAGCTTCTGGATAGGTTTAAGGACATAGGGGGGAGCTTTATCGATACCGCAAATGTATACTGTAAGTGGATTCCCGGAATGAATAATTCCAGTGAACAGTATATAGGCGCATGGTTGAAGTCGAGGAGAGCTTACCATGATGTGGTGATTGCCACAAAAGGAGGGCACTATGATTTTTCTGCACCGGATGTCTCAAGGGTGAACCGTACGGAGGTTGTCCATGATCTGAATGAAAGTCTGAGAACCCTGGGTTTGGATCACATAGACTTATATTGGCTGCACAGGGATGACGAAAACAAGGACATAAGTGAAATCCTGGAAATAATGGAAGAGCTTGTCAAAGAGGGAAAGATCCGGTATTATGGTGCTTCTAATTTCAAAAGAAAACGCCTGGAGGAGGCCAGAATATACGCAGCCAGTCATGGACTGAAGGGATTTTGTGCAGTGTCAAACCAGTGGAGCGGGGCCTGCATAAATCCGAAAAAAAATTTAAACCATGATGAAAGCATTGTTATAATGGATATGGAACTGTACCGATGGCATGAGGAATGGCAGGTTCCAATGGTTCCGTTCTCCTCGTCTGCCTATGGGTTCTTTTCAAAGCTTAAAAAAGAAGGAGTCCCCATACTTAAGGGGGAGGTGACCCGGGAAGATGTCATGCAGGCATGGAACATCAGTACTATGCCTGAGAAGATGAAGGAAGCCTATATGAATGAAAGAAATTTAAGATTATACGGAGTATTATGCCGCGCAGCAGAGGCTTACGGCGTGTCCGTATACTCCATGACCCAGGCATATTTCTTAAACAGGTCTTTTCAGGTATTTCCTGTGGGAGCGGTATCTGGGACGGAACAGCTGGCGGACTTTTCGACTGCTGGGGAACTGGAATTAGACGATCCGTTAATCAGGACATTTGAAGAGTTTGGCGTAGAAATATAAAACGATTGTCCTGCTGTATCACTGAATGATTCTCAGCTTATGACAAAAAGCACAAGACGGCTTATTTAAGCAATCCTGTGCTTCTTTGTCATTTGATTGGCAGAAGTTCAATGTAATTTTTGCAAACCTGGTATAAGTTTGCCACGTAACCATGCTGGAAAAACCGGTTCATTTTTCCCATGTTGCCGGACGGGTTAAATTTATGGGGATTTTTGTATTCGAATTTCCGATTGCGGAATTAATCTGCATTTGTGTTAAAAAGATGCTTTTACTCAAATCTGCATTTTTTATGTTTGCGTCACGGAGGTCAGCACCTAAAAAGTTCGTCTTCCTTAAGCTGCATCCTGATAAGTTTGCAGCGATCATGAATGACATACTGAAATTCTTTCTGTCAAGATTTGCTTTCTTGAAATTTTTCCCCAAATAGTTTAAACCGTGAAATTGATTTGATGAAACAATTGGTGAAATATCCGTGCTTATCTGTTTTAATACGTTGTTCACGTTTGATCTGTATTCTGAGAGATCCAGCATTGCAATAGGATCCATGGGCTGCTGTATCATTTGTTCATTCTCGGAGATAAGCAAATCAATCGTTGATTTTAGATGTTCATCTGATGCCAAAGTAAATGCCTCAACCAGGTACCATAGCATCTGATGCAGCTGATATACGATCATAAATATCTGAAATAGTTTATCTTTCTGTTCAGAATTTGCTTTCCATGTTCCATCTGATAAATATAGTTGAGTCGTTCTTTGTCCCGCTCCGAAACAGTCATAGGCCAAACAACCTTTGTAATTTTTGCCGGCCAGTCTGGAGTGGATTTTGCAGCAAAAATCTGAATCCAGATATTTGCATGGGGTTCCAGCTTCTTTATTGGCAGGAAAACCATCTGTTTTTGTGCAGTACAAAGCAACACAGCATAAGCCGCTGCATTTTTTACAATCAATTTTCAGCTTTCTTATCAAATCGTCATATTTACTATCTGCTTTATCCTTCGTCACAAGATCACCGCCTTAGAATTATTGATTAGATTCCTGTTGTTAATAGTGACTAAACAATTTTTCTTATCATTATCTTACCATATATGGAAGAAAATTTTAACCAGCTTTCACAAGCATGGACCGTGTGATTGCCGAATGTAATAAAATAGCCGGCAAGTGTCAAAGCACCTGCCGGCCTCCTTTATAAAGTTCCGTTTTGGATACGATCTCTAAGGTTTAAAATTTTATCCCGGATAAGGGTTATTGTTTCTAAAAATACGGTATCATCCATGCCGCTGGGATCGTTAAGTCCCCAATCTTCCCGGTATTTACAGGGCAGGAACGGGCACTTTACATTACAGCCCATTGTTACAACAATATCAACTGGAGGAATCTCAGATAGGAGCTTGCTATGCTGGGTTTGCTCCATATCAATTCCATAAAGCCGATTCATAAGCTGTACTGCATCCTGGTTGATTTGCGGTTTGGTCTCTGTCCCGGCAGAATAGCTTTCAAAGGTATCTGAGGCAAGGTGCTTGCCAAGAGCTTCGGCTATCTGGCTTCGGCAGGAATTATGGACGCATACAAACGCTACTTTTGGTTTATTCATATATAAACTACCCCCTGGTTTTTTTATTATAACGATTCCTCCAGTTTCCAAATGTTTCTGTCCGCCCGAAACGGAAGACATGATAGTGCACCCAAAAACCCGATCACAAAAAATAGCATCGCCGCGCCGGAGCCTTTTCCTGTCCCAAACAGTGGAGTCCACAGACTGCCAGCCGTCTGCCCTGCCATAAATGGTTCAAACACCCGGTCTACCAAAATACCGCCGCATAGATATCCCAGGGGAATAGTGAAAAACTGCAGGGTATTCCTTGCTGAATAGACGCGGCCCTGCATTTCAATAGGGATTTTTGTGCGGAAAAGAACATCCATATTGGCGCTCATAACAGGGATAAATATCCAGCCAAGGATCGAGCCAAAACACCATACAGGAGTACTCCTGCCAAAAGCAAGGATAAAGTTCTCGGTACTCATGGAAAAAAGCAGGCAATTACAAATCACGCGAACCCGGCTTTTAGGCGGAGGCAGAATAGAAACCAAAATGCTTCCAGCCATCGTTGCAATTCCTGTAACGGTATTGATCATGCCAAGGGCCAGTTCTCCGCCGCCGGCACGTGACAGTACCATAGCGGGCAGGGCGGCATTGAAGATGGAAGCAGTAAAATTAATAACAGCCAAAAACAGAATCAGATCCAGAATTCCCCGGTTATCTTTAAGATAACGCAAGCCGCTTTTGGCAGACTGCAATACCGTTTCTTTCTCCAAGCCGGGACCTTCTGTGACTTGCGGGATCTGGACAAAGCATAACAGCGATAGGAACGCGATGGAAAATGTAATTAAATCGAACAGGATGACAAAACGGATGCTTCCAAAAGAAAGCAGGGCGGCAGCAAACATAGGTGTCAGTACGGTAACCAACGAATTGGATAAGGAACGCATCCCGCTGACCTTCTGGTAATGCTTTTGCGGGGCCAACAGGCTGATGGACACATCCGACGCCGGCTGCTGTACCGTGTTCATCAATCCATTCAAGGTGTTGATCAAATACAGATGCCAAATCTGGAGTTTACCAGTTGTCATCAGAACAAGCACCGAAACAGTACACAATGCCGCAAAGCTGTCACTGAGCAGCATCGTAGCCTTTTTGTTCCACCGGTCACTCAGTGCACCTGCAAAAATGCTCAAAAGGACATAGGGTGCATAAGAACAGATGGCCAATAACGAGGTGGTGAGAGCCGAACCCTGCTGTTGATAAGACCAGATCACCAGCGCGAAGTTGGTCATTGCACTGCCCAGGGCCGAAAGTGACTGTGTAATCCATAAAATCAGGAAATCACGAAGTTCCCCGATGTTTGTTTTTAAATTTTTTAACATGACTTTGCTCCTTTTTCAAATAAAATCTTTATGATTTCTTAAAAGTGCAAAGTCCAACGGACGAATTCAATTTACTCCGTGCAGTTTCGTCCGTTTCAGACTTTGCACGGAGCAGTGCCAATACAGAGCAGCATTCTTATTCTCCTTTATTTTCCGGTTTACGTTTAGAATCAAAATTACCGAGAAGTGATTTTTTATATTCTATCATAAATAATATCAAAAATCCATAATAAAATGATGCCGGGCATAACTGCTGTTGCAGCTTGTCAGAAGGGGCCATCACCCCTTTTGACTCAAGTAAGTCCCCAGCTGCCACTTATGCCTATCCGGCATTGAGGCGGAGGGCTTACTTGATGAGGTTAAAAAATCATTGACAGGCCCAGGTTTTCATGATATTGTATCTGACAGGTGATGTAATATGACAAAAGGTCAGCTGGAAGCTAAAATCAGTGAAGTTATCAGTAAATTTGAAGTTGAATATATGGGAAGGGGTCCAAAGACGATCCGTACCTATGTATTAAATGATATGATCATAGTCAGGTTAATTGGATTCTTAAGCCCTTCAGAGAAAAAGCTGACGGAAAGCGCACAGGGGATTGAGCTGCTTAAGAAAGTCCGGACTTCCCTGTTCGAGGGCGGAAGAGGATATCTTGAGAAAATTTTAACAGATGTCATGGATGTGTCTATTATCAGCACTCACTCGGATATCAGCACGAAAACAGGTGAAAAGATCATTGTCATTACTGTTGATAGAAATTTGGAAGAGCTATATACAGCTAAATAACACCGGAAGACGTCACAAAGTAGAATTAATTCTAAGTTGTAAGTAAGCCGATATCCATAAATTGGATATCGGCTTTATATATATCGAAGGAGGGAGGCGATGAATGAATAGGAGAATATTTTAACAACGAAATAAGAAGGTATTCGGCATGATTTAAAAAAGGGCATTAGGAAAAACAGCAGAACAATCACATGCCTGGAATATTAAAATAGAAACTATGTAATACTTAATAAAATTGGGAAACAAAGGTTGAAGAAGATCATTATAACTACATGGTTTGCGCCTGCCCCATGTTTGGCGCGAACTTTAAATGTGCATAAGGGCTTGCGCAGGAACGGAGGAAAATATGCTGGAATGTTTACGTGATATGAATTTACCCGACTATGTAACGGATATATTGACTGAGTCAAAAGGTGTCGTTATTCCAAAGACCAGGGAAGATTTGCTGACGCTGGCAATGGGAAATTCTGAAAATACCGAGTTTTACATTGAATATGAAGTAGAAGGAAAAGGCAAGGTATTGGAAGCCACTGCAACGAAATGTAAAAACGGAGTCGTAGTCAATTATACGGACGATTACATGAGAAGACGTGATCCTGACTGTCTGTTAATTGCGGATAACAAACCAACGGATAAACCCAGATACGAGGAGGTTTATCAGTCTGATTTTGAAACCCTGAGAACGGAAACCTTTGACTGGCTGAAAAAGCAGGAGCTGATTTTTTTCCCATTTAAGTCAGGCGGACTTGAATATGGGTATGATTCAATCCTGATCGCCCCCTTAAACGCCGGTTTTTTCGCTGCCGGACTTGCAGATCTGCAGGGATTTTTAAATATTGACGAGATTTCTTCTGACTTTAATCCAAGAGCGGTTGTATTTCTGGCTCCTCCTTTTCGGCATACTCATTTTGACGGTAAGCAGATCGTGGTTCATAACCGTTTAGATGAAATTCATGAAGTTTATTCCTATAATTTATATCCCGGCCCAAGCGCTAAAAAGGGCATCTACGGAGTTCTTCTCAATATTGGAGAAGCAGAGGGCTGGGTAACGGCACATGCATCAACGGTAAAAGTAATCACTCCTTATGACAATGAGATCGTCATCATGCACGAAGGTGCTTCCGGCGGCGGAAAAAGTGAAATGATCGAAGACATTCACAAGGAAATGGATGGCAGAGCCATATTAGGAAGAAATACGGTTACAGGTGAAAAGAACTATCTGGTATTAAGTGAAACCTGTGATCTGATACCGGTGACAGATGACATGGCATTATGCCACCCCAAGATGCAGAATGACAGCAAAAAGCTGGTGGTCAAGGATGCGGAATCCGCATGGTTCCTGCGCCTTGATAATATCAAGTGTTATGGTTCCTCTCCCCAATATGAGAAAATACTGATCCAGCCGGAAGAACCCCTTATCTTCTTAAACATGCAGGCAGTACCTGGCGCCACCTGTCTTGTTTGGGAACATACCCTGGATCAAAACGGAAAGCCCTGCCCCAACCCACGCGTTGTTCTGCCAAGAAGACTGGTTCCCAAAGCCATTGACACCCCTGTGGAAGTAGACGTGAGAAGCTTTGGCGTGCGGACTCCGGCATGTACGAAGGAAAATCCCACATACGGAATTCTTGGTATTCTCCACATACTGCCTCCGGCACTGGCCTGGTTATGGCGTCTTGTGGCTCCAAGAGGATTCAATAATCCAAGTATTATCGATTCCCTGGAAATGACCAGTGAAGGAGTCGGATCCTACTGGCCTTTTGCAACCGGTAAAAAGGTGACTCAGGCAAACCTTTTGCTTGACCAGATTTTAAATTCAACCAATACCCGGTATGTCCTGATCCCCAACCAGCATATCGGTGCGTATGAGGTGAGCTTTATGCCCCAGTGGGTTGCCAGAGAGTACATTGCCCGCCGAGGCAGCGCCAAGTTTAAACCGGAGCATCTTGTGGAAGCCCGCTGTCCGCTCCTTGGTTTTGGCCTTGATTCCTTAAAAATCGATGGACAGTACATCAGAAGAGCATTTTTAAGGCCGGAAACCCAGCAGGAGGTAGGCATTCAGGGATATGACGACGGAGCAAAAATCCTGACAGACTTCTTTAAGCAGGAGCTGATGAAATATTATACCGATGATTTAAATCCATTAGGAAAGCAGATCATAGATATGTTCCTGGCAGGTGCAACGGTTAAGGATTATTTAGAAATCATTCCAATGAGATATTAGGATTGTCCGGAGGCCGAAGGTTTCTGGTAACAGCGTACTTGTATACTAGTGCTTGACAATGAGATTGTTTTCGCTTATTCTAAGTATGAACAGAATTTGAGAAAAGAGGTCATGGTATGCGGCTGACAGAACGGTATTCCAAAGAGACAGGAAGGGAATATGCACTCCGGATGTTAAAGGATAATATCATACATCTTGATCTGGTTCCCGGGAGTATGCTGAGCGAAAATGAATTGTCCTCAGAAATGAATTTATCCCGGACTCCGGTGAGAGAAGCCCTGATTGAGCTGTCAAAGGTGAAAATCGTGGAAATTTATCCTCAAAAGGGAAGCGCAGTGGCTTTGATCGATTATAAGCTGGTGGAAGAGGCGATTTTTATGCGCAATGTCCTGGAAAGCGCAGTTGTGGAACTGGCCTGCAGAACGGCCGGGGAAGAAGCAGTCATGGAGCTGAGAGATAATGTGAAGCTTCAGGAGTTTTATCTGGAAAATCGTTCTCCGGAGCGGCTTCTTAAGCTGGATGATGAATTTCACCGGCTGCTGTTTCACATAACCGGCAAGGACCAGGTTTATCAGCTCATGGACAGCATTACCATACATTTTGACAGAATACGCAGCATGTCTCTGATTGCAGTAAAGGATCTAAAGACAATTTCCGACCATCAGGCCATTGTGGAAGCCATTGCTGCTAAGGACGGAAGCAAGGCAAAAGGATTGATGGAAAAGCATTTATCCAGATATAAAATCGATGAAGAAGCTTTGCGAAAGGAATATTCGGAGTATTTTCTGTGATGTTGGCTTTATGATTTAAAATATAATATAAGCGGTAATAAGAGAAGGAAAGCCTCTATCTCTTATTACCGCTTTTTTGTGATCTGATTGGCCACCTGGAACGATCAAATTTATACATTATAAACAAAAAAAAAGAAGATATTTATGAAATATGCTGATTGAACTACTAGTATACTAGATATATACTTAAGTCAGGACTTAATAGTCACAAACAATTGCATTTAGAAAAGAATAAGTAGTAAGGAAACGGAGGTATTCAAGCATGAAAATGATTATGCGTTGGTTTCCCTTTGGGGATGACAGCGTGACCCTTGACCAGATCCGCCAGACACCGGGGGTTTCCGGTGTGGCCACCTGCCTGCCCAAGGTACCCGTGGGACAAGTCTGGCCCCTGGAGACCTTAAAAGTCCTGAAAAAGGAGATCAATGAGGCCGGTCTTGAGATGGAGGTTATCGAAAGCGTTAATATCCATGAAGATATAAAGAAAGGCCTTTCTACCAGGGATGAGTATATTGATACTTATATAAAGACCCTGGAGCATTTAAGCCTTGTTGGGGTCAAATGTCTCTGCTATAATTTTATGCCTGTGATGGACTGGGCACGAAGTGATCTTGCTTATCAGACGGAAGACGGAAGCTATGTCATGGCTTACCGCCATGATGAGGTTCTTCAGATGAATCCCGAAAAGATGGCAAAGGCCATGGAGGGAAAAGCCAGAGGATACTCCCTTCCGGGCTGGGAGCCGGAGCGGCTTTATGCCATGGCCCAGGACATTGAGTTTTATCAGTCCATGACACGGGAGCAATATTGGAATAATATGAAATATTTCCTGGATGCGGTAGTTCCTTATGCGGAGAAGTATGACATTAAGATGGCAATTCATCCAGATGATCCGCCATGGCCTCTTTATGGTCTTCCAAAGGTCATCACCAATGCGGAAAATATCCGGACATTTCTTGATTTAAACAGCAATCCCTATAATGGACTGACCTTATGCACCGGCAGTCTGGGAAGCGATTTAAGCAATGACATTCCGGCCATGATGCGGGAGTTTGGAAACAGGAAGCGGATTCATTTTGCCCACATCAGGAATGTACACCATATTTCGGAAAAAGATTTTGATGAAGCGGCTCATCTTTCCTCCTGCGGGGATTTAGATATGTTTGCCATTGTAGAGGCTTTGTATGAATCTGGCTTTGAGGGATATATCCGTCCGGATCATGGCCGCATGATCTGGGGAGAACAGGCTCGTCCGGGATATGGTCTGTATGACCGTGCCATTGGAGCAAATTACCTGTTAGGTCTTTGGGAAGCCATTGATAAAACCCATAAAAATAGAAAATAGGAGGCATGGATTTATGAAACTGAATCGGTCCTGTTTAACAAACCGGGAAGCCTGGGAAAAGGCTTCCATAAAGCTGCCGGAATTTGACTGGGAAAAAATGAGGTCGACTACAGATAAGTCACCGAAATGGATCCATTTTGGAGCAGGGAATATTTTCCGGGGATTCATCGCAGTTCTGCAGCAGCGTCTGCTAAACGAAGGTCTTGAGGAAAGCGGCATCATCGCGACAGATACCTTTGATTATGATATCATTGATAAAATATATACACCCTTTGACAATATGACCATGATGGTCAGCTTGAAACCGGACGGGACCATGGACCGGGAGGTAGTGGCAAGCGTTGCCAGGGGCGTAAAGGCTGATGTGAGCAATGAAACGGATTTCGGATATCTGGTGCAGACGTTTGAGAACCCTTCTCTTCAGATGGTAAGCTTTACCATCACTGAAAAAGGATATGCCCTTGCCAATTTCCGTGGAGAGCTTTTTCCTGTTGTGGAAAAGGATATGGAAGAAGGCCCGGAAAAAGCCAGCCATGCCATGAGCGTGGTGACAGCCCTTCTTCTTAAACGGTATCTTGCAGGAGGTTCTCCTTTAGCACTGGTCAGCATGGACAATTGCAGCCATAACGGAGAAAAACTAAGGGACAGCATCGTATCCATCGCAGAGGCATGGACAAAAAAGGGTTATGCTTCCGAGAGTTTCCTTTCCTGGGTCCAGGATGAAAACAAGGTTTCCTTCCCATGGTCCATGATTGATAAGATCACTCCGCGGCCTGCTGAAGTGGTGCAAAAAAACCTGGAGGAGGATGGGATCGAAGATATGGCGCCCATCATCACCAGCAAAAACACATACATCGCCCCATTTGTCAATGCAGAGATTCCTCAGTATTTAGTGGTAGAAGACCGCTTTCCAAACGGACGTCCGGCCCTTCATAAAGCTGGGGTATACATGACGGACCGGGATACGGTAAATAAGACAGAGCGTATGAAGGTTACCACCTGTTTAAATCCTCTGCACACGGCACTGGCGGTGTACGGCTGTCTGTTAGGATATAACAGCATTGCAGCAGAGATGAGAGATGAGGACTTAACAGCCCTTGTAGAGCGGATCGGCTATAAAGAAGGCCTTCCGGTGGTTACAGATCCGGGAATCTTAAGCCCTGAGGATTTTATCAGAGAGGTTATTGAATTCCGTCTGCCAAATCCATTTATCCCGGATGCCCCACAGAGAATTGCAACCGATACCAGCCAGAAGATCCCCATCCGTTTTGGAGAGACCATAAAGGCTTACCTGGCAGATGAAAATCTGGATGTGCAGACCTTAACTGCAATTCCGCTGGCGATAGCCGGCTGGCTCCGTTATCTCCTGGGTGTGGATGATGAGGGAAATGCCATGGAGATCAGCAGCGATCCCATGCTTTCAGAATTAAAAGAACAGTTAAAGGGAATCAGGCTGGGAGAAAAGCCTGAAGGAAAAGAGGGACTTGAAGAGATCTTGTCCAATCCCGTTCTTTTTGGAACTGATTTGGTTAAAGCAGGTCTTTCCGGAAAGATTGAAGCCATGCTTTATGAAATGTTAGAAGGTCCCGGTGCAGTTAGAAGGACATTGCAGCGGTATGTAAAATAAGACAATGAAATGGGGAACCCCTGGTTATTGAAACCAAGGGTTCCCTGTGTTATAATGGGCCTGTCAGGAAGAAAGTACCAGAAAGGTGGACAAGGCCCTTGAACATACAAATTTTTGGAACCGGAAAATGTTTTGAGACCAAGAAGGCAGAACGCTATTTTAAGGAACGCAAAATTAAATATCAGTTTGTTGATATGAAAGAAAAGGGGCTGAGCAAAGGCGAGTACAATGGGGTCAAGCAGGCGGTAGGAGGACTGGACGCGATGCTTGATGAAACTTGCAAGGATCAGGAAGCCCTTGCGTTCATCAGATACATTGCCGGTGAGGATAAAGATGAAAAGGTCTTAGAGAACCAGAAGGTACTGAAAACTCCCATTGTCAGAAACGGAAGGCTGGCTACGGTTGGATACCGGCCGGAGGTGTGGAAGAATTGGAGTTAGGCTTATAGAAAGAAAGGAGCAAGGAGAAGACAAGATGAAAAAGCCAGAGAAAAATCAGATGTGGGTATTTAACAAGGATATAGAAGGAGTTCAGGCTTCAGAAGGCGTTGTCAGAAAGGTTCTGGCATACTGTGATGGTATGATGTGTGTGGAAAACCAGTTTGAAAAGGGGGCAATAGGAAACCTCCACAGCCACCCCCATACCCAGATCACCTATGTTGCCAGCGGAAAGTTTGAGTTCACCATTGGAGATGAAAAGAAGGTCGTAGAGGCAGGAGACACTCTTTTAAAGCAGGATGGCATCGTCCATGGATGTGTCTGCCTGGAAAAGGGGATATTGGTTGATATATTTACACCTATGAGAGAAGATTTCTTATAAATAACAGGGCTTCGGAGAAATATATAATAGGACATGTGAAATAAATCTATTGATAAAAATGGTATAATATGCTATAAAGAAAGCACAGTGAAGTTAAAGGAGGTGATAGGGATGGGAAAGTATGTTTGTGAGCCATGCGGATATGTGTACGATCCTGAAATCGGTGATCCAGACTCTGGTAT
>POVV01000724.1_pt1 | contig 17693 bp, 20 predicted proteins | sample 1560271 | NCBI WGS metagenome assembly POVV01 (sample SAMN08337232, study PRJNA429181) | Bioreactor metagenome, whole genome shotgun sequencing project. | biome: cows' rumen and soil; feature: anaerobic; isolation source: anaerobic chemostat enrichment culture, galacturonate as sole carbon... | reverse complement strand
ACAAATATTTAATTACTCCAGAATTCGTTATATTTAATGTGATAAATAAAATACTACTTTAGTAGTAATTTTTTAGTGCACAGGAATAGGCACATAAAGATATATATCTTACTAATCGGCTCAATGAACGCCGAATTTATAATAAATGGGAGTACTTATGGTGGGCAAGATTAAGGCAAGGTTATCAGCTACTTTACTGATATTGTTTGCATCATTTCTGGTAAGCAATATTGCGGTAGCTAAGTCAGATGTAGAGGCTCGTAATGAGGTTTTTGCAAAGGATCATGCAAATCAATACGAGTCATGGAAAGCAACCAGTGAGCAAGACAAATTGGGTGGCGGTCTCGATGAATTCCCTGACATGGTTATTCTTTGGGCGGGTTACCCTTTTGCAAAAGACTATAAAAAAGCGCGTGGTCACTTCTACGCCATTACAGATATTCGTGAATCTCTTCGTACCGGAGCACCAGTAAAAGACACTGATGGTCCATTACCTATGGCCTGTTGGAGCTGTAAAAGCCCTGATGTCGCCAGACTAATTGATGAAGGCGGTGAAGCGGCTTATTTTGAAGGTATGTGGTCAAAAGGCGGTGCGCAAGTTGTTAACCCGATTGGTTGTGCCGACTGTCATGACACCGCATCTAAAGAGTTTGCGGAAGGTAAACCCGCTCTCTATATGTCACGCCCTTATACCGAGCGTGCATTAGAGACTATCGGTAAGCCATTCGATAAAGCCAGTCGTTTAGATCAACAGTCTATGGTTTGTAGTAACTGCCACGTTGAATACTATTTTGATGGCAAAAATAAAGCGGTTAAGTTCCCTTGGGATAAGGGGATGACCGTTGAGAAGATGGAAGAGTATTACGACAATATCGCTTTCTCCGATTGGGTCCATCAGCTCTCTAAAGCTCCGATGCTGAAAGCTCAACATCCTGAATATGAGACTTGGAGTCAGGGTATTCACGGTAAAAACAACGTGACCTGTATTGACTGTCATATGCCGAAAGTGCAAAACGCGGAAGGCAAAGTTTATACCGACCATAAAATTGGTAATCCATTTGATCGTTTCAACGAAACCTGTGCCAGTTGCCATACCCAAAGTAAGCAAGAGCTACAGGATATCGTTGCTAGCAGAAAAGAAGCGGTTAAAGAACTTAAGAAGAAAACTGAAAGTCAGTTAGTTCACGCTCACTTCGAAGCGAAAGCTGCATGGGATGCCGGCGCTACCGAAGAAGAGATGAAGCCAATTCTGACCGATATTCGTCATGCTCAATGGCGCTGGGATTACTCTATTGCTTCCCATGGTATTCATATGCATGCACCTGAAGTGGCATTGAAAACTCTGGGTACTGCATTAGATAAAGCGGCTGATGCACGTACTAAATTAGCCCGCCTGTTAGCGACAAAAGGTATTACTCACGAAATCGCGTTACCGGATCTTTCCACTAAAGCTAATGCACAAAAAGCATTAGGCATGGATATGCAAAAACTTGAGAGCGATAAACAAGAATTCTTGAAAACCAGACCGGTTGAATGGGATGCAAATGCCAGAAAAGAAGGGCGCTTGTTAAGCAAATAAAGTTATCGGCCCCGGAATCACGGGGCCCTATTAAGGTGGAATTATCATGGGCAGTTTACGTTCATTATTTAAGGGCGGACTGTTGATGCTGGTATCAATGCTTGTGCTGACGGCCATGCCGTTGTCAGCCGCGCAGGCGCCGGAGCAGAAAACAGAAGCATCGTCCGAGTACAAAGTGGAATTACAGCGTAATCCTGATTATGCCTGTACTCAGTGTCACAAAGAGAATAAAGATCAGATGCATGGCGCTCACGCCAAGGCAACGAATCCTAATAACTTATTACCAGTAACCTGTACTAACTGTCATGGGAAGATATCACCAGAGCACCGTAATGGCGTGCCTGATGCTATGCGTTTCAATAAAGATACCTTCCCAGTTGATAAACAAAATCAGGTTTGCATGACCTGTCATCAGCCGGAAAAACTGCGCACTGCGCTGTGGGCTCATGACGTTCATATCCTTAAGACATCGTGCGCCAGCTGTCACCAGTTACACCCACCGGTCGATCCGGTACAAGGGTTAGACAATAAAGGTCAGATTAAGCTGTGTGTAGATTGTCATACCAAACAGCAAAAAGAGAAGGAAACGCCATGAGTTGCTCACGCCGTCATTTTATTGCCGGTATGGGAGCAGTAATCTTTATGACCGGCCCGGTTAGCGGCACGTTGGCACAAACCATGTCTATTAATGGTATTCGTTATGGCATGGTATATGACGAGACTCGTTGTATAGGTTGTACTGCGTGCATGGATGCTTGCCGGGAGGTGAATAAAGTTCCTGAAGGTGTGTCACGGCTAAATATCATCCGTACAGGCCCGATAGGTGAGTTTCCTGAGGCAAAATATCAGTTCGATCGTCACTCTTGTCAGCATTGTGATAATCCACCTTGCGTACACGTGTGCCCGACCGGTGCGTCTTATAAAGATGCAGCAACGGGCATTGTTGATGTTAATCCGGATCGCTGCGTAGGCTGTCAGTACTGTATTGCTGCCTGCCCATACCGTGTGCGGTTTATTCACCCGGTTAAGAAGACCGCGGATAAATGTAATTTCTGCCGCGATACTAACTTAGCGCAGGGGAAATTACCGGCTTGCGTGGAGTCTTGTCCAACTAAGGCCCTGACATTCGGTAACTTAGACGACCCGAACAGCGAGATTGTGAAATTAATCGCGAATAAAACGACTTATCGCTCAAAAGTACATTTAGGTACAGATCCTAAGATGTATCGTATTCCAAGCAAACATAGGGAGATTAAAGGATGAGCAGTGCTTTTCATTTTGAATCTCTGGTTTGGGACTGGCCGATCGCCATTTACCTCTTCTTAATCGGCGTTTCTGCAGGAATGGCAACCATCGCTGTTTTTCTTAAGCGCCGGGTTTTAGGTAATGACGCAAGCAAAGATGGCGTGATCAAAGCAACGGCAATTATCGCCCCTTTGACCGTTATTTTGGGCCTGACGATTCTGATTTTCCACCTGACCCGCCCTTGGACCTTCTGGTACCTGATGATTTTCTATAGCCCGACTTCAGTTATGTCACTTGGAGTTATGCTGTTTCAGGTTTATATGGTGGTTCTTCTGGTCTGGCTGGCATTACTGTTTCGTCATGAGATCGCGGTATTTATTGAGCAACGCTTCAAAGCACTTAGCTGGATTAACGGAATTTTAGCCAAGCTTGTTCGCTTTGAAAAAATGCTCGAGCCATTGATGGTCTTTCTTGCCGTCGCATTGGGGGCCTATACCGGCTTCCTGCTGTCTGCACTTAAGACTTACCCGATGTTGAATAATCCGGTTCTTCCGGTATTGTTCTTATTCTCAGGGGTATCATCTGGTGCTGCGGCTGCTGTGCTTTTCGGGATTGTTGGCTTCAAGCAACCTGTCGATAGCCCGTCAGTTCATTTTGTCCACCAGATTGAAAAACCGGTTGTTCTGTTCGAACTGTTTCTGCTACTAGCACTGTTTGTTGGCCTATTCTTTGGCGGCGGGCAGAAAGAAGTTGCGGCAATCGCCGCTGTTGGCGGCGGGTTCTGGTCTAACGTATTCTGGTTTGGCGTTATCGGGCTGGGTATTTTACTGCCACTGATAATGGGTATTGTATGCAGTAAGAGCATTCAGCACAGTAAAGGCTATATAATAGCGGTATCTTGTATGGGATTATCCGGCGTACTACTGCTACGGTTTTTTATACTGTATGCCGGCCAGATGACGGTAGCCTAGTGAATGTTAAACGTTAAGGATATAGCATGATCCCTGATTTGGGGCTGCTATCCCTGCTGTGTGCTTTGGCACTTTCAGCTTTATTAAGCATTGTTCCGCTGGTTGGTATTTACCGCCAGCGGACGTTACTTATTCGCTATGCGATGCCTTTAAGCTATGGCGTCTGTCTGTTTACTACCCTATCTATTTTATTACTGGGTTACAGTTTTGGCACTGATGATTTTTCCGTGCTGTATGTCGCCCAGCATTCCAATTCACAACTACCACTATTTTTTAAGCTGGCTGCAGTATGGGGCGGACATGAAGGCTCTATGCTGTTTTGGCTCTTTTCCTTGTCTGTCTGGACTGCTCTGGTCGCCGCCCTGGGGAAAAAAGTTGATATTCTGATTAATGCCCGGGTATTGGCAATACTTGGCATTATTATGATTGGCTTTTGCCTGTTTATCTTACTGCTATCTAATCCCTTTGAGCGTATTTTTCCTTCTCCGTTGGAAGGTCGCGACCTCAATCCGATGTTACAAGATATCGGGCTGATCTTTCACCCTCCTTTACTGTACCTGGGCTATGTCGGTTTTGCGGTTAATTTCGCCTTTGCCATTGCGGCATTACTCAGCGGAAAAATGGATGCGGCCGTTGCCCACTGGAGTCGCCCCTGGGCGCTGGGCGCATGGATTTGTTTAACCGGCGGTATTATTCTCGGTTCATGGTGGGCTTATTATGAACTGGGCTGGGGAGGATGGTGGTTCTGGGATCCGGTTGAGAATGCCTCCTTAATGCCATGGCTGCTAGGCACGGCGTTATTGCACGCACTGGTTGTTACTGAACAGCGTGGTGCTTTCAGTTACTGGAGTCTATTGCTCTCCATTTTTACCTTTGCTCTCAGCCTGCTGGGTACCTTTATTGTCCGTTCCGGCGTGCTGACTTCCGTTCATGCCTTTGCGGTCGATCCCGGCCGTGGAATCATGTTGCTGCTGCTATTAGGCATCGCGATTATTGGTGCGCTGACCCTATTTGCTTTTAAAGCCAATACCCAGTCTTCAGCTATCCGGTTTAATCTATTTTCGCGTGAAGTATTTTTACTGTTAGCCAATGTATTACTCAGTATTGTGACGTTGATTGTCCTTATCGGGACGTTTTATCCGATGCTGTTTACCGCCTTTGGCCTAGGTTCTATCTCAGTCGGTGCACCTTACTTCAACAGCACCTTCGTACCGCCTGCGTTATTAATATTATTGGTCATGGGTTTTTCAACCCTCAGCCGTTGGAAAAGTATACCGTCGTCCAGCTTAAAGAAAATTATGATACCAGTCGGGCTGGCGGTTCTGGGCGGAGTCTTGTTCGGCCTGATGTTTGAACGGGTTTATCCGACGGTGATATTGGCGATAGCTCTCTCGCTATGGGTTATTTTGGGCAATCTGGTATTTATTCAGCGTATTACCCTGAGAAGCCTTGGTGTGTTGTTGGCTCATAGTGGTGTGGCGATAACCGCAATAGGAATTACATTATCAAGTTACTACTCCACGGAAGTCGGTGCCAAGATGATTCCGGGGAGTGAGAGCTCGTTGAGCGGATATACTTTCCACTACGATGAAACCAGACTGCTTGTCGGACCTAATTACACCGCAGAACAGGCAGTTATTAGCGTCTCATCTCAGGGTAAAGCGATAACACAGTTAATGCCGGAACGTCGCCATTATACCGTTCGAACAATGATGATGAGTGAACCGGGTATCTCCTGGGGATTATTTGGCGACCTGTATGTTGTTATGGGCGAAAAAGTTGACGGGGATTACTATGCCCTGCGTTTTCACTACAAACCTTTTGTCCGTTGGGTATGGGGTGGCGGATTATTTATGATGCTGGGTGGCCTGTGTGCGCTGTGGAGTAAGCGCAGTAAGCGAAGCAGCAATTCTGTTGTCGGAGGAATATCATGAACAGGTTAAAGCTATTTTTACCTCTGTTCTTGGTTATGCTTTTGGGCATCGGGCTATATTTGGGCCTAAAGCAAGACCCGCATAATTTATCCCTTCCTCAGCAGGATAAGCCATTGCCCGCATTTATCGCCGATGATTTACTTCAACAGCATACAACCATTACGCCACAGGATTTCAAAGGTCAGATTACGCTACTTAACGTTTGGGCAAGTTGGTGCCCGTCGTGTAAATCTGAGTTTCCTTTTTTGATTAGCCTTAACGAGCAGCCGGATTTTCAGGTCTTTGGCCTGAATTACCGGGATGAGCGCAATGCTGCGCTGGATGTACTTGACCGTTTGGGTAATCCTTATATTCGCTCTATTTACGATCCTGAAGGCAAACTGGCGCTGGACCTAGGGGTTTATGGCACACCAGAAACCTATCTCATCGACCGCCAGGGAATTATTCGCTATCGCTATTCCGGTGAGTTAAATCAGGCTATCTGGCAAAAAGAGTTTCAACCAAGAATTCAGTCAATCATGCAGGAGGGAGTAAAATGATGCGTCAGCTATGCCGTTTTATTTTATTACTCATGATTGTGCTGCCTCTGCGGGCTGAAATTGTTGATACCTGGCAGTTTAAAAATGCTGAGAATCAGGAAAGGGCGGTCAATTTAGCTAAACAATTACGTTGCCCGCAGTGCCAGAATCAGAATTTAGTTGAATCAACCTCGCCGATTGCGCGTGATTTACGCCTTGAGGTTTATAGGATGGTTGATGAAGGTAAATCAAATGATGAAATTGTGACTTTTATGACCAGCCGGTTTGGTGACTTCGTGCTATATAAGCCCCGATTGAATGCCCAAACCGCGTTGCTATGGTTTAGCCCGTTTATTTTACTACTGATTGCTCTGCTGGCTATCTGGCGTTATTTACGCCGGCCACGTTCCCCTGCCGCGCAGCTGAATGAACAACAAAAGAGCCAGTTGGCAGAATTGCTGGAGAAAAAACCGTGATAGCTTTCTGGTGCGGCGTGGCGCTGATGATAGGCATTGTTTTGCTGATCGTTTGGCTGCCTGCGCTGCGCAGCGGTAAAACAGCGACAACGGATATCCGCAAAGAGACCAATATTGCACTTTACCGTAACCAGCTTGCACTGGCTGATAAACAGTTTAGTGCTGATGAAAAAGACAAGATTTTGCTTGATGAGCTAAAACAGGAAATCTCTATCGGGCTACTGCATGATGTTAATGATAATCCGCTCGAAGCCCCGGAAAGTCTTACTGTTCCTGGCACCGATAATTCAGTGAAAAAGAGTCTCTTTATCCCTGCTAGCATGACGTTGGTTGCGCTACTGATCCCGCTGTTGGGCTACAGCCTGTACGGGCAATACTCGGAATCAGCGCAATATAGCCAGCAGGAACGCATGGATCCCTTTGCCGGAATGGATATCGAGCAAATACAGGATCGTGTCATTACCGAGCTTCAGCAACGGATAAGACAGGCCCCTAATGACGGTGATGCATGGTTTATGCTCGGACAGCGCTATCTTAATAGCAATGAATTTAATAATGCGCTGATTGCTTTTGACCGGACAGAAAAAATCAGAGGGCAGGATGCAGAGCTACTGACGGCTAAGGCCGCGACCTTGTATTATCAGGCCGGTCAGCGCATGACGCCTCAGGCCAGAATATGGCTTAATGATGCCTTAACCCTAGACCCCAAACATATCACTGCGCTGATGTTGCTGGCATCGGATCACTTTTTGAATGCGCAATATCAGCAGGCAATTGATATTTGGCAAAGCTTGCTAGACAGCAATAACCCAAAAGTGAATCGGGTAAAACTTATTGAAGCCATCAATATGGCTCGAATGATGAAATAAACAGACTATTAAAATCTTATCAAGCCTGCTACCTTGTGACTCTTTTCCCGTGTTTTAATTAAATTTGAAGGAATAGACGTTATGAAATGCCATCGCGTCAATGAACTCATTGAGCTTATCCATCCAGCCTGGCAGAAAGATCCCGATCTTAATCTGGTTCAGTTTCTGCAAAAATTGGCTACCGAAGCTGGTTTTACCGGTCCTCTGTCAGAACTTACCGATGACGTTTTGATTTATCATCTCAAGATGCGTGAATCAGGTACTACTGACGTTATTCCTGGTCTGAAGAAAGATTATGAAGATGACTTTAAAACCGCCCTGTTACGCGCCCGTGGCATTTTAAAGGACTGATTAATGTTGCATACCAGCCATTGCGCTCTTTTGTTAAATGAAGATATGAATATCTTATGAGCAGTACATCAGCGTTTGTTTTCCATTCACTTGTTCCTGACCTGATTCTGGATGCCCTGGAAAGCGTCGGGCTACGCGTCGATTCAGGACTCACGGCGCTGAATAGCTATGAGAACCGTGTTTATCAGTTTATGGATGAAGACCGCAAACGCTACGTGGCTAAGTTTTATCGCCCGGAACGCTGGAGCAATGAACAGATACAAGAAGAGCACGATTTCTCTTGGGCGTTGTCTGATACAGATATTCCGGCTGTAGCACCGCTGAGAATTAATCATCGGACGTTGCACGAGTATCAGGGATTTGTGTTTGCCGTTTTTCCCAGCGTAGGTGGCCGCCAATATGAGATTGATAGTCTTGACCAGCTAGAGTGGGTCGGGCGCTTTCTCGGGCGAATCCATCACGTAGGAAAGCAGCACGCTTTTGTCGCCAGACCAACCATTGGGCTGGATGAGTATTTGTATCAGCCTCGACATATACTGGCTGAAAGCGCGCTGGTTCCGGCAAAAGTCAAAGCGTCGCTGCTGTCGTCTTTGGACGTGTTGATTAAGGCGGTTGAACAGTACTGGCATACAGATTGGACGCCATCGCGTTTACACGGAGATTGTCATCCGGGAAATATTTTGTGGCGTGACGGCCCAATATTCGTAGACTTAGACGATTCACGTACCGGACCGGTTGTTCAGGATTTGTGGATGCTGCTACACGGGAGTCGACAAGACCAACTGATGCAGTTGGATATCTTGCTTGAAGCATACGGTGAGTTTGCTGATTTCGATCAGAAAGAGCTGCTACTGATTGAGCCTCTGCGCTGTATGCGAATGGTTTATTACCTTGCTTGGGTGGTCCGTCGTTGGGACGATCCGGCATTTCCAAAAAGCTTTCCATGGATTGCCGATTTGGATTTTTGGCAGAAACAGCCATCAATATTTACCGAACAGGCTAAGTTGTTACAGGCTCCGCCGCTACAGCTTATGCCCATGTACTGATTATTTTTACGGAGTGTTATTAATGAAGAAAGTATGGCTTGTCATTATTTGTGTTGTGATTGCTGCCGGTGGTTATTTTTTCTGGTCCAACAATTCAGCGGCTCCGGCAAATGCTGAAGCCAACAGTAACACCGGCGGGAGTGCACCGGCATCTGCGTATACTGATGGTAAACAATATGTAACGCTGAACAGAACGGCAACAGAAGAACCTCAGGTTTTGGAGTTTTTCTCCTTCTTCTGCCCGCATTGCTATGACTTCGAAAGTGTTTATCACATGAGTGACGAATTTAAAAAGCAACTGCCAGAAGGCGGCAAGCTGGTGAAATACCACGTTGACTTTTTAGGCGGTGAATTAGGTCCTCAACTGACTCAGGCATGGGCTGTTGCCATTACATTAGGCGTGCAGGACAAAGTTGCTCCGCTGATTTTCAACGGTATTCAGAAAACGCGTACTATTCAAAACCTGAATGATATTCGCCAGGTATTTATTTCTGCGGGCGTGACACCAGAAGAATTTGATAATTCATGGAATAGCTTCATTGTTAAATCATTGACTGCCCAACAGCGTAAGCTAGCCGCTGACGTTCAATTGAATAGCGTTCCGGCTGTTCTGGTTAACGGTAAGTACATGGTTAAGAATGATGGAGTTGAAGCATCAAGCGTTGAAGGCTTTATTAAAGAGTTTGGCCTGACCGTTAAACATCTGCTTAATCAAAAGTAATCATAGCAAAAAATAATGCCCCGCTTATTTTCAACGGGGCATTATTTATTTACGGTATTCAGACTTTAACCGGTCTATTAGTTGGTCTTTACTTTGCCAGATACCATGTAACCAGAGCTGGAATTGACGCTTGTAAGCCTTGTCATTAAGATAATCTCCCCGAATACTCTCATCAACTGGCAGAGTCTCAATTCTCACCACAATCCGCTTCATTTGGCCTGACAGTAGGTCGAAAAAGGGGCGTTGCTCATTGTCCGGATAATAAAGCGTCACGTTGAGTATTTTATCAAACTGGGAGCCTAATACATTCAATGCTAAAGCAATACCGGCTGACTTGGGGGGAAGTAAATTCCTATAGGGAGATTTACTTTTTGTTTTCTTTTGTTCGGTAAAGCGTGAGCCTTCAACAAAATTAACAATAGTCGTCGGGTGGTCGCGAAACTTTTCACATGAGCGACGGGTAGTTTCTATATCTTTACCACGAAGTTCGGGGTGCTTAAGTAAATAAGAGCGAGAATACCGGCGCATAAATGGCATATCTAATGCCCAACAAGCAATGCCGATAAAAGGAACCCAGGCCAACTGTTGTTTCAGAAAGTATTTATTCATTGGAATACGATCGCGGAGTAATACACACAGAGCGACTATATCCGTCCAGCTCTTATGATTACTGATTAACAAATACCAATTATTTTTACTTAAGTTGTCTGTGCCCTGAATATCCCAAGTTATGCGGTTAGTGATTTTAAGTATAAAGGCCAAAGAAAGGCACCAACACCACATCATAAAGTTACAGAATGACGATACACCACGGCGAATAGGCTTAAACGGGAGTAGTAGCTTTAATACTCCGGCGAACACCATAGGAATAGAACACAGCATAGTAAAAATGATGGTCAATATTGTGGTGATTAAAAATGTAATTGGGGCAAACAGTTTTGACATGTTTATAGCTTTTTATAAGTGTCGAAGAGCATGAATATGTAGGAAGTTATAAGGCGAGCACGATTCTAACAGAAAGCAGGCATATAATAAATTCTCGCTCAATTTAAGAGTGGGACTATTAACCTTTTATGCGTTTTCTATGACTCCATTTCTAATATCCATTTTAATGATAAAACGATAATAAGCTTTCTTCGGTAGGCATATAAATAATAAGCTATTCAGGATTACTCGGCCCATCCATAGACCTCACCTTCGCGAGGCCGCTGCGAGCAGCGTTCAAATCTGTTCCAGACAGATTTGCCATTCTCTTGCCGTCACGATGTAACTCGAATTATTTTTGGTATATCAATTATCGGGCCAGATGAATCATCGGAGATCTCACTTTTTCGCAAAATGATCTGATGAATCGTGAATGCAGATGTTGATAGCTCTTGACAGATATGAATCACTGGCAAATCAACTATCCACAGTTGATCGTCAGGATGATCTATCAGCTCCATGACAACGCCTTTGTATAGCGTAATGATTTATATGTATAATTTTTCTTTATTAAGGCGTTCGACAATCAATGTACAATATCCACTTATTTTTATGCACAGAGTTATCAACAGGAAGTTAACGGAGCTTTATGGACTTTTTTCCTGTTGTTATCGTTAAAAGATAAGAAGCTATTCGTCTCTTGGCTCCAGCTATGGCATTCTTATCACCATGACTGAATTTAACAGTGAAGCGTAATTATGGCTCAGATTGCAAAAAATCCATTGGTACTTGTTGATGGTTCTTCCTACCTTTATCGTGCATTCCATGCATTTCCACCGCTGACGAATAGTGAAGGCATCCCTACAGGTGCCATGTATGGCGTATTAAATATGCTGCGTAGCCTGATCTCTCAGTGCCAGCCTAGCCATATTGTGGTGGTATTTGATGCAAAGGGAAAAACTTTTCGCGACGAGTTATTCGCTGAATATAAATCCCATCGTCCTCCGATGCCTGATGATTTAAGAGTTCAAATTGAACCTCTGCATCAAATGGTTGAGGGAATGGGACTTCCGCTATTAGTGATTCCGGGCGTTGAGGCCGATGATGTTATCGGTACGCTGGCAAAAAATGCGGCGGCTCAGGGCCGGGACGTTTTGATCAGTACCGGCGATAAAGATATGGCCCAGTTGGTTACCCCGCTGATTACCCTGATCAATACCATGAATAACACCATCCTTGGCCCGGATGAAGTGTGTGAGAAGTATGGTGTTCCACCTGAATTAATCATCGATTTCCTTGCCCTGATGGGCGACGCTTCGGATAATATTCCCGGTGTTCCCGGCGTTGGTGAGAAAACGGCTCAGGCATTACTGCAAGGGTTGGGTGGACTAGACACGCTTTACAGTAATCTGGATAAAATTGCTGATTTAAGCTTTCGCGGGGCAAAAACCATGTCCGCCAAGCTGGAACAGCATAAAGACGCTGCCTACCTATCGTATAAACTGGCGACGATTAAAACCGACGTTGAGCTGGATATTACTGACGATCAGCTTGCCCTGCGTTCACCGGATACTGAGCTATTAAAAGAATTATTCGGCCGCTATGAGTTTAAGCGTTGGTTGGCAGAACTGGATTCCGGCTCTTTTATGGATGGTAAAAAGTCACCGTCAACGGCCAGAGCGCCGGCGTCTGCAACTGTCATTCCTTTCGCTCCCGGACCGGAGGTTTCTGCCACGCTGTCTCAGGAAGGCTATGAAGTTATTCTTGAACAGGCCGATTTTGATCGCTGGCTGGCGCTGCTAAAAAATTCAGGCCAGTTTGCTTTCGACACTGAGACTGATGGTCTGGACTACATGAGTTCTAACTTAGTCGGCGTTTCTTTTGCCATTGAGGCCGGTAAAGCGGCTTACGTACCCTTCGGCCATGATTATATCGGTGCCCCGGATCAGCTACGTAGCGAAGACGTTCTTGCCAGTCTAAAACCCTTATTAGAAAGTGAAACCCTGTTAAAAATTGGCCAGAACCTGAAGTTCGATCAGAGCATGCTGGCCCGCTATGGTATTACGCTGCGTGGCATAGAGTTCGATACCATGCTCGAGTCCTACGTGTTAGATAGCGTTGCAGGCCGCCATGATATGGATAGCTTAGCAAGTCGTTATCTCAGCCATAAGACCATCAGCTTTGATGAGCTGGCGGGCAAGGGTAAAAATAAGCTTACGTTTAATCAGCTATCGATTGAAGATGCCGGTCCTTACGCCGCAGAAGATGCTGACGTCACTCTGCGACTTCACCAAACGTTGTGGGTTCAGCTGCAGGCTCATGAAGGGCTGACCAAGGTATTTAAAGAAATTGAAATGCCTCTGGTGCCTATCCTGTCGAAGATTGAACGTACCGGAGTATTAATTGACGGTAAGATTCTGGAAAAGCATTCAGTTGAACTAGCCCAACGCCTGCAAGAGTTAGAAACGCAGGCCCATGAGTTAGCCGGTGAACCCTTTAATCTCTCTTCGCCTAAGCAACTACAGACCATCTTTTATGAGAAGCAAAAACTGCCGGTTTTGAAAAAAACGCCGGGAGGCGCACCATCGACCAACGAAGAAGTATTAGCTGAGCTGGCGTTAGATTATCCGTTGCCTAAGATTATTCTGGAGCACCGAGGCCTGGCGAAGTTAAAAACAACGTATACCGATAAACTTCCTTTAATGGTCAATGCGGTTTCCGGCCGTGTGCATACCTCGTATCATCAGGCTGTTACGGCGACGGGGCGTTTGTCGTCCAGCGATCCTAACCTGCAGAATATTCCGGTGCGCAATGACGAAGGGCGAAGAATTCGTCAGGCGTTTATTGCTCCTGAAAATCACATTATTCTGGCTGCGGACTACTCACAAATTGAGTTACGGATTATGGCTCATTTATCCGGTGATAAAGGCTTATTGGCTGCTTTTGCTCAGGGCAAAGATATTCATAGAGCCACCGCATCGGAAGTGTTTGGCACTGCGCTTGAGCAGGTAACTGTCGAACAGCGCCGCAGCGCTAAGGCCATTAACTTTGGCCTGATTTATGGCATGAGTGCTTTTGGTCTTGCTCGACAGCTAGGCATTCAACGCGGTGAAGCTCAGCGTTATATGGATCTTTATTTTGAGCGTTATCCGGGGGTTCTGGAATATATGGAGCGCACCCGAGTTCAGGCTTCTGAGGAAGGCTATGTCGAAACCTTGTTCGGGCGTCGCTTATATCTGCCGGATATTAAATCCAGTAACGGAATGCGTCGCAAAGGTGCTGAACGTGCAGCTATCAACGCCCCGATGCAGGGAACAGCTGCAGATATCATTAAGAAAGCCATGATTGCCGTTGATGGCTGGTTGTCTCAGCAGGATGAGCCGCTAGTCAGGATGATTATGCAGGTACACGATGAATTAGTGTTTGAGGTTCATGAGTCTGCGGTAGAGCAGTCGGGTGAGACAATCCGCCAGTTGATGGAGCAGTGTGTTGAACTGGCTATTCCGTTGAAAGTGGATGTTGGTACAGGTCTGAATTGGGATGAAGCCCACTAGCCCTAACAAACTTGAATTCGGGATAAGAAAATAAGTTACTAAAAGCGGGTTCCGCGATTAAATCTTTCGATTAAGAAGGATATCAAGGAACCCGCTATGGATAAATTGATAGGCCATTTTGCTAGTCAGGTTTACCTCGTCGGTTAACGGATCCTGATATCAATATAACCTTCATTATCATCAGGATGAATGCCAATGCTGCCCTCAGAAAGGCTATCGTTCTGATTATATTGATACAAGATCTCTAATCCGCCATCGCCTTCATCACTCAGAGCAAAACGCAGAGCTTCCAAAAACTGGTGTCCTATCGGTTCTGGCCAAACAGACCATTTCCCATAGTAATGGGGGAAGTCAAATGTCGGGTTGATAACTGTTCCAACTCGGGTTTTGTGCCAATAAACGGTTATCTTATCTTCGGTTAACGACTTCATTTTCTTCGCGCTTAGTTTGTTCAATATTTTGCCTTCATTTTTAGCAACTATCGTCATATCCTGATAAATCCAGCGTGGAAAATGGGTGAATAGTTCATCAGAAACGGTAGCGAAGGCAATAATTTCACGCGCCGTGGCCCAGTCTGTCTCTTCAGTATATTTATCGGTTAAATCATAGACTGAACCGGTTACTGGGCTGACTTGTTCAATGGTGATATAACGAATGAGCTGTGGTAAATCGAAGGTAAGGTATTTATCTCTTAGGTTATTGAGACTGTGGATCGGAAATAACAGGGTCCATTCTTGATGAGCTTGATTAAGAAACGTCATGCTTAATGAACAACCATCCCGATAGATATCCAGACGGATTAGGGTGTACTGCCGATCGATATCATCCATGACGTTTTCTCTTGAATACTTTTTGATATGTTGAGATAAAAATAACTTTATTGGTAGGGATGGTTCAATAAAAATTATGACAATGCAAAAAACGGATATCCTTCTGTTTAATGACGCCGAATATCATGTGAGTGATAGTACTAGAACTTATTTGTTTGAACCTAAAGATTATGGGCTTAATCCTTATACCTGTGTGACTTCATGTTATCGCGGATGGAAGGCGAGATATGCTATTAGTGAACGTCTGAGGTTACAGGATTTATGGGTTTCTCATGATGCGGGCCATCCCGTTAAGAATAGAAAACCTAATGGGCCGGAGATTGAAGGCGTTTTACCGCAAGAATCTACTGATAGTGACGATCTGAAATCCTTTAATTGCTATTACCCACAGATTAATATCGATTTGGGATTTTCTGGGGCGATTATTATTGGTAAAAACAGTCTCAAATTACGGGCCAGACATTTACCATTTTGGGTTTTTGAACAGGTCTTTGAGCTAGTCGTTGAACAAGGGAAACTGATTAGCGCCAAGGATAAGTCTTATCTCGCCGAGAGGGTAAGGCAGTCCTATATCGGTAATAATTCGCTTGGATATGTGGTTTTTAATCCCACAGGTAAAGATATAAAGTGGCTGACGGATAGCTTTGTTACTCAATTGCGCGTCTAAAAACGAGCCTAAAGTAAATATGAAATAGCAGGTCAATAAAATGGATTATGCAAACTTAACACAGGACGAGCGAGACCGCGTATTACAGGCTGATTTATCAGAAGATAAAATCAGTTTTTTAAACAAATATAAGCTAATCAGTAGCCCAGAGCAGCGCTGGCACACCGTGAAGAATCAGACTCCTGCGCGGCTCTATTTCAGCCACCAATTTATTAAAAATAACGGCATGATGGAAATCGTGTTCCGTAAATATCAGTTCTGCTATGCCAAGCTAAAGTATTTTCGGCTGCATCTGAATGCTTTTTCCTTCTATAAGCATCATCCCAAAGTGGGTTTTATTGAGACCGAACTGTGGGATGCCGAGTTCTTCCGGCATAAAGCCAGTGGTAAAATAGTCGATTTACGTTATCTGCAACAAATTAGTGATGTTACGGTTTTTATGGACCTGATGGCGTGGTTATCGGCATCAGAACTGGCAACCTGCTGAGATTCGCTTCTAGTTATTTAGGGAGACATTATGGATGATGAATTACTGCGGATTATTCAACTGTTCCAGCGCTCGGTAGAACAACGCTTCGGGCAAATTGCCAGTTACTGCCAGATTGCGCTGCCGGTGACTAATAGCGAATGGGTTGGTATTGAGCTTCCTCATCCGATTAAGCTACCTAATGGCGTTATCGGTTTTAAGCATGGGTTTGGTATTTCGATGTGTGAGCATGGCACCGTGACCAACTTTGATTTAGGTGATAACGGCGAAATTGATGGCTTTAACGCCCATTGGTTAGCCGGTTTTGTTCAAAGCCATCAACTTGAAACTCATCTGACCGATGCGAAAATCATTCAATCACTGATTGATGATGGCGTCAGCTGCGGCAAAATTCGTTTCTCTGGCTATATTAATTACTACCTGAGCAATGAGTGATGAAAAGAACAAGACTAAAAGTTGTGGCGGGTAATGTACTGGAGCACTTTGTCAGCAGAAACAGTGATATTAGCGGTTATTGGGCTATGGGTGTTTTACACCGATTTGCGCTCAATCATCAGGTATATACCGTTGATCTGGACTTACTTAATCGAACGATTGAACCGGCACATCCGCAGTTGGTCTCATGCTTAGACCATCCGAGGCTGATGTTTGAGCGGATGGTTATCAATAATGGCCTGAGTATGGCAGAAGTCACTCAAGCGCTAATCAATATCGAATTTCAGGTCGCTTATGATCCTAAACTACACGCGAGATCGTTTGGTTACGGTGACCCGTTTCGTTGCCAGTTGGTGATTGAAGATGATTTAGGGCGGCGTAGAACGGCCACTATCGGGGGGCGAAGTGCTGCGCATAACCCTAAGCGTGAACATCGAAGTACCCGGGGTGATGGTGCGCTGAAACTCAGTCTAAACAAGTTGGTTATTGATGAGGTAAGCGGTAATTCGGATAAATAGCGCCATAATGACCGGTATAATCAATAATGGGTAATATATGATTTTCCGGACGCTCCCAGGTTCCCTGATGATGGATGAGGTTTATTATTGGCTCAAACGGATTAAGGTAAGAAGAAAGTAGCGGATGGCGATGCCATATTAGATAAGAATGGAAAATCCGCCTTTCACGATCTGATGGTATTTGTGTTAGTAAGTTACTAATTTCACCACCCTTCGCAAATTCAACCTTTGGCGGTGGGTTATACCCCATCAGTACAAATGAAAATTGCTTAGGTCGCTCACCTATAAATTGCTCCCAGCGCTCTAAAGCTTCAGCCATAAATATAATTAATCGATCGCAAAGTAGTCCTTCACCTTTCTGGGTGAGGCGAGTCAGCTGAGTTTGTTCTTCCGCTGTTATCGTCATCATTTACCCTATTTAAACAGTTAACGACGAATGGCTAAATCGCCAGATTGCATAACGAAGTCAGAGCCTTGCTCATCGGTTAAAATGGTCCAATTTTCGGGCTTCGACGATTCGTTATCACTTATCAGGTAGTAACTGACCGATGATGAATACTCTTCAGGC
>POVV01000723.1_pt1 | contig 17702 bp, 13 predicted proteins | sample 1560271 | NCBI WGS metagenome assembly POVV01 (sample SAMN08337232, study PRJNA429181) | Bioreactor metagenome, whole genome shotgun sequencing project. | biome: cows' rumen and soil; feature: anaerobic; isolation source: anaerobic chemostat enrichment culture, galacturonate as sole carbon... | reverse complement strand
ATGAAACAAAGATTCAGGCGGCTTTGGCAGAGCTCATTAAAAATAAAACGGTTTTGATCATTGCCCATCGTATGAGAACCATCGCCAATGCCGACAAGATCGTTGTTCTGTCTGACGGCTATGTCGCGGAGCAAGGCCAACCCGATGCTTTGCTAAAACAAGCCGGCTTATACCGTCATATGGTTATGATTCAAACGCAAAATATAGCTTGGTCATTATAAAAGATATACCGGCCAAGGCAAGGAAATCTGCATGTTTTAAATCCCTTAAACTTCAAATCGCCTCACAGCAGTCTGCATCTCCTCCGCCAACCTGGCAAGTGCCTGACTTGAGCTGGCTATTTCCTCCATGGAAGCTAGCTGTTCTTCAGTCGCGGCAGACACATTCTGTGCCTCGCCAGCCGACCTTTTGCCAAGAGCATCGATTTTCTTAACCGCATCCACTATTTGCTGGTTACCGGCAGCGGTCTGCTGGATAGCCTCTGAAATATCCTTAACCTGACTTGAAATTTGTGTCACTAAATCAGCAATTTCCCGGAAGGCCATTCCCGCATCATTGACAGCTTCGGTTCCCTTATTAACTTCCCGCGTGCCGTCATTCATAGCTTCAACTGCTTTCTCTGTGTCCCTCTGTATTTCCTCAATTAATTCCTCAATCTTCTTTGCCGCCTCCTGGGATTGTTCTGCCAGCTTGCGCACCTCTTCGGCCACCACTGCAAAGCCACGTCCCTGTTCACCGGCCCGGGCAGCTTCGATGGCTGCGTTAAGCGCCAATAGGTTCGTTTGTCCGGCAATACCAGCAATTGTATCTACTATCTGGCCAATTTCTACGGATCGTTCACCCAATTTTACTACAACTTGCGCTGAGACATTTACCGTTTTCTCAATTTGAGCCATCTGACGGATCGCCTTATCCACCGTCCTGCCACCGTTTTCAGCCTTATCAGCGGCTTGAGACGACTGGACGGTTACCTGATTAGCACTTACTGCAACTTTCTGAGTACTATCTGACATTTGTTCTGCCACTACGGCAGTTTTGTTGACCATTGTCATTTCTTCACCAATTCCTGTTGCAACTTTGGCAATAGCCTCCGCAATATGATTAGCCGCCTGAGCTGATTGCTCCGAACTGGCAGTAAGCTGCTCCGACGAAGCCGCCAACTGCTCTGCCGCCTGAGCAGTGTTTCGAATCATCTGACGTAAATTCCCGATCATCCGCTCAATACTGCCCTCTAGTATACCTATTTCACCTTTTGATCTGCTCTGCTGTATATTAACAAGTAAATTCCCTTCGGCAATACTCTGGGCTGCATTCGAAATAGCTACTATAGGTTTGGCAATCCGTCCGGAGCCAATATAAGTCAAGATACAGCCTGCCAGCAATGTTATAAAACATATGCTGATAATAATCAACTCTATATTCCTTGAGGTTTGATATAGCTCTTTTGTCGTGATAAGTGACACTAAAATATAATCCGCAGACCTAAGTAAAGTAACAAAGTACCTGACTCCATTTATAATTAGTTCTGTTTCTGCCTGCTTGCCGTCTAATATTTTTTCGAAGTTTTCAATTCCAACATCCTTTACATACTTGCCATTATTTTGAGGGTTGCCTGCATCCCCAAGTACTAAACCTGATTTATCGATCAGCATACAATACCCTGTCTCGCCGATTTTTATTTCCTTTAATATGTCGGTAACCCTCTCAGAAGATACATCCATTGACAAAACACCAATTATCTTGCCATCCGCTGTTTTAATCGATGTTGCCGTGCTCACTATCATTTTTCCGGTTACGGCATCAGCATAAGGATCTGTTCTTGAAATATGATCCCCTCCCTTAACCGCCTTGATATACCAAGGCCTGGTTCTGGGATCAGTTTTCGCCGGGAGACCTGTCTCAGGCCATTGTATAGCCCCTCCTGTTTCAGTACCCATATACACATACAGGGTGCCGGGATGAGTTTCCCCGTAATGGGCGAATCTTTCATATATCTGTTGCTCTATTCCGCCATTTTTCGATGGTGTCGTCATCTTTATATCTTCAAGAATATCCAGATATTTCGTAATTGTGTCATCGGCTTTTAGGATAAACGGATCGGAGGCCAACATTTTCAGATTGTTATTGATGCCGCTTTGAAATATTCCAATAGCGGCATGTATTGTTTTCAACTGCTCTTCCGAAGTTTTCCGGTAGCTTTCTATAAGTGCATCTTGAATCATCCTGCCGGAGATTAATCCAATTGGCAAAGCAGTCATAACAATTAACAGCACGGCTAAACAAATAAGTCTTACGCGTATTCCTGCAAAAATTGCTTTCACTATTTCAGCCCCTCCCTATTCTCAGAAAGTCCCGCCAATTGGCGGGACTTTCCAAACACTTCTAAACTTAATGATACAAAGGATTGCGGATTTCAGAATTCTATGCGTAAGAGTTTAAAACTTCACTGTTACCGCTGTACGGAACGAATTGCGGTAGTTAGAGCCTTTCGCCGGGCCGCTGTTGCCCATATATTTAAAATTATGGTTACCAACATACATAGAGATATCTTTATTCATTTGGTGGAACAAGAAAATGCTGGTTCCATGGGCATCGGCCCAAAACTCGGTCATACTTCCCCAGTTGGCATTATTAATGGCGGCATTCTTCTCCACCCGCCACCAGCTGGCCCACAAGCCGTTTTTAGCGTTGAACTGATAATTGGCGGCAACATTATACGCCTGGTTCAACGAATTAGCGCTGGATTCAGCAAATTCAGCACCCCAGTTTAATCTGTCATTAACCTTATAGGCGACATCCACCGCATAATATGTTTTTTCATGATTAGCAGCCGGCGAATAGCCTAAATTGCCGGCACTGTATTTGGCAACAGCAACAGCCCCCCCCATCGAAAAATAGTCGTTGATGGCATGATTGCCCTGCACGGCAAAAATCTTATCATTACTATTGCCATCCTGATAGGAGGTATGCGCCGCAATGGCCTTCCAGTCAGTTTTTCCTGTTTTTGCCGTTAAGATGATCGACTTAGGCACATTATGCTTGCCGATGTAAAAGGTATCATCATAAATCAGCCCCTGTCCGCCGATCATAAACGGAACCTTGCCGGCTGTAACAGTATACCCCTTGCCGGTATAGGTAACGCCATACCGGTCAATAGCGTTGTTATAGTCACTGCCGGTGTACGAGCCCCCGGGACCGCCATAACTGATATAGTCTGACCACCATTTCTCGGATTGTGAGTTGGTTTGGTAGGTATACCGGCCAAAAACATTGACACGGGGAGCAATATCGCTGTTAAAATTCAATAATAAGGTATTCTTATAGTTGTGGGAATCCATGCCTACCCCATTTTCCACCCGGTATTGCCAGGTGTAGCTGCCATCAAACTTAATGCCCTGGGAAGAGGAATCTTCGGCGGCAAAGGCAGTATTGGCAACCAACAGAATAACGGCTGATGCAAGAGTTTGTACCGCAATTTTTTTCATTAAGAAAACCTCCATATCATTAATTTTCTGCAAACGGTTCATTATTTGCTGATGGAACTTGCCTCTGTCAGGCTTTTGCCTTTGGTTTCCGGTGCCATTGTTATGCAAAACACAAGTCCGACGGCGGTAACTGCCGCAGCCGCCAGCATAGTATTGGCAACGCCAAATTGCTGTAAACCCACCGGCAGCAAATAGGTGCCTACCGCCGCTCCCAACCTGCTGACCGCAGTAGCAATCCCATACGCTGATGCCCGTACATTAGTCGGGAAAAGTTCTACCGGATAAACCCCATCCAGGACGCTGGGACCGCCGGAAGCAAATGCATATATGGCAAAACAGGCTATGATAACGGCTACCGGGGCCTGAGGAACTATGCCAAGAACCAACAAGGAAGCAGTCATAAATACAAAGCTCCAAATAATCACCGGGCGCCTGCCGATAGTCTCAATCCAGCGAAGTGCCGGTAAACAACCCAGGAAGAAAAATACATTCAAGATGGTATAGCCCCAAATCCACATATTGCCTTCCCCCATGCCAAGCGCGGTCAGGATTTGCGGACCGAAAGTGTATAAAGCAAAGCAGGGAATAACCTGAGTCACCCAAAATGCGCATACAAAAATTAGTCTTTTCAAATATTCCCCCTGGAATATTTCTGAATAGCTGACTGTTTCCTGTTTACTTTCTTCTTCCAGATTTTCTATATCGTATTGCTCGCCCCATACCTTTTTAATTACCTGGCGGGCCTCTTCTGTCCTGCCTTTACTCAAAAGCCAGCGCGGCGATTCCGGAGTAAGCCACCGCCCATACATCACGATAACAGCAAGAATTGCTGAGCTTCCCAGCATCCACCGCCAGGTATGCTCGCCGGATATTAACAAAAAATAGCCTACTGCTGATGCCAGAATTGCACCAACATACCAGGAAGTAATCAGGGTGCCCCCCATTGTTCCCCGGTAGCGTTTAGGGGTGAACTCCGAAATCAGGGCGGTAGACATGGGATAATCCGCACCGATAGCAAGGCCAATCAAGAATCTGCAGATAACTAATTGCAAGCCATCCTGGACAAACATCTGGGCAATCGACAAAACAAGCATGGCAACAATACCTGCCCGGTACATAAGCTTGCGGCCAAGTCTATCTGTCATGTAGCCAAAAATCAGTCCTCCGACAAGAATGCCGACAAGCGCTGCCGCCCCGCACAGCCCGCTCCAATATACATCCAGATTTAAGTCCGGTACGGCCTGAAGCAATGCAATGCCAATGATTATTAATAAGTACCCGTCAATTACAGCTCCGCCAAAGAAAAAAGTTGTAATCCGCTTTAATACAGGTGTGTATGGAGCATCTTCTATTCTGATTTTTTCAGAATTTTGCACGATTTTTCCCTCCCTGAATTTTGTTTTTGACGCTGACAGTCAGACCAATACCGCCGGAACGTAATCCTCCCTTCGCAAGCGTACTGCATAAATTTGACTGCTTGAATAAAATGCAAATTTTATGCCAACTGACAGAAAAGTCAAAAAAAATAACAGAGCTTTCAGAAAACTCCTGAGCTCAAGTTAATAAAAAATGCAATAACCAGCAGCTTGGTGTCAAAATAGCTTGCTTATTTAAACATACCGAAACGTTTTCGATGAAATTTGAATCGTTAACGATTCAAATGTATTGAAAAACTGCTGGCACGGTTTTCATTTCCAATCCCGTTCTTAGAGGAATGGCCAAAGGGCGGGACGTTCTTTAACCGGTAACGAACCATCCCGGCATTTCGCCTCCCCTGCAAAACAGGGGATTTTTTGTTTCTATTCCCCGATTTCATCTAGCTTTGCGGTTTCAAATAATTATACTAAAAATTCAATTAACGTTGAATCAATTTCAAATCAGAATATTATAATATTTTCTCAAAACTTTTGTTTACAGTTTTAAAAAATAAGCATTTAAATATCCCCAAAGCCTTGCAGAACGCCTGCTTTCATCAAATTGCTCCCCAAAACCACTAACTGGCACGGAAATTGCGTTTATCTGTAAGTGTATATGGATGGTAAATCAAAAATGCAAGGGGATGGACAATATGAAGCAATTGATGACTGGCAATGAGGCAATTGCCCGCGGCGTCTATGAGGCGGGTATTCGGTTTGCCGCCGCCTATCCAGGAACGCCCAGTACAGAAATCTTGGAAAATATTGCTCTGTACAAAGACGATATTATCGCCGAATGGGCTCCCAATGAGAAAGTTGCCCTTGAGTCGGCAATTGGCTTTTCTTATGCCGGCGGCAGGGCCATTGCCTCCATGAAGCAGGTTGGTCTGAATGTTGCTGCCGATCCGCTATTTTCTTTTGCCTATACAGGCGGTACCGGCGGCATAGTAATCATAACAGCAGACGAACCCGGTATTCACTCGTCCCAAACAGAGCAGGACAACCGCTATTACGCAAAAATGGCTAAAGTACCGATGCTGGAGCCGGCCAACAGCCAGCAGGCAAAAGATATGGTAGTGGCCGGCATTGAACTTAGTGAACAATACCGTATTCCTGTACTGATTCGCATGACAACCCGGGTATGCCATAGCAAAAGCATGGTTGTATTAAATAATCGCGTAAGCAAGCAACCCGTGGCATACCAAAAGGATATTTGGCAATATACCACCATGCCTGCCGTCTCACAGAAATTAAGAAGAGAACTGGAAAAGAAGTTAGCTGCTTTAGCCCAAGAAGCCAACTATTCACCATTTAATCAAATGGAGTGGCATAACAAGAAGCTGGGCATTATTGCCTGCGGTATTGCCTGCGAATATGCCAGGGAGGTATTTGGCGAAGAAGCGTCTTATTTATGCCTCGGTTTTACCTACCCGCTGCCAATGGCCGTAATTAAAGAATTTGCGGCCCAGGTGGAAACGCTCTATGTAATTGAGGAACTGGAGCCATATATTGAGGAACAGCTTAAAGCGGCAGGCATCCCTTGCATTGGCAAGGCCAAAGTACCAAATATCGGTGAACTCAATCCTAATATATTGCGAAGGGCCTTTAAAGGCATCACCCCTGAGGTTATTGCCACCGACTCATCCAAACTGGTGCCGCGTCCGCCGGTATTATGCGCAGGCTGTCCTCACCGGGGAGTATTTTATGAATTAGGAAAACGCAAGGATATCTTTATTTCCGGAGATATCGGCTGTTATGGCCTGGGGGCCCTGCCGCCGCTTAACGCTATGGATACCTGTCTGTGTATGGGTGCCAGTATCAGTGGCGGACATGGAGTGGCCAAGGCTTTTAGTGCCTACAGCATCGGCAAAAAATCAGTGAGTGTTATCGGCGATTCTACCTTTTTTCACTCCGGCATGACCGGTTTGTTAGATGTCGTCTACAACGCCAGCCAGACAGTCACCATCATCCTGGATAACCGGATTACCGGCATGACCGGGCATCAGAACCATCCGGGAACAGGCTATACCGCTCAGGGAGAACCTGCCAGAGAAGCAAATATTGAACAAATTGTCAAAGCCTTGGGAATTGAAGAAGTGCGCACAATAAACCCCCTGAAGCTGCAGGAGATGCGTGACACCCTGGAATGGGCTTTAGCCCTTGAGGTTCCGGCTGTTATCATTGCCCGCTGGCCCTGTGTGCTGAAAAAAATGTCACCCACTGACAAACAGGAATTCGGCGATTATGTCAGCACATATACGGTAGATCAAGACACATGCATCGGCTGTAAGAAATGCGCGTCAGTCGGCTGTCCGGCAGTACGCTTTGATAAACAGCAAAAGAAATCCGCGATTGATGCAACCATGTGTGTCGGCTGCAGTATCTGTGCCCAGGTCTGCCCGGTAAAAGCAATCAGCGAAACGAAATAAAATAGACAGATAGAAAGCAGGTGTATTGTTATGGCAGGGGTTACAAGCATTCTCCTGGTCGGCGTAGGCGGGCAGGGAACCATTCTGGCAAGCAAGATTTTAACACAGGGCTTGTTAAGCAACGGCTATGATGTAAAAATGTCGGAAATCCACGGCATGAGTCAACGCGGCGGCAGTGTTTCCACGCAGGTGCGCTATGGTCAAAAAGTGTACTCGCCGTTAATCACCGAGGGCGAAGCTGATTTTCTGGTTTCATTTGAAGAAATGGAGACCTATCGCTGGCTGGGGTTTGTAAAACCGGCAGGTAAAGTCATTCTCAATGATTACAGGCTGCCTTCCGCACCGATTTTGGCCGGGCAAGCCGATTACCCGGAAGGTCTGAAGGAAGAAATTGCGCAAAAGGCCGACACTGCCATTGTCAAGGCTGCCGGGATTGCGTTGGAGATTGGTGTGTCCAAAGCGATGAACATGGTACTCTTGGGCGCCTTAATCACGGCGGCAGGGCTTAAAGCCATCGATTGGGAAGCCATCGTGAGCGAAAACGTACCGCCGAAATTCCGGGAAAGCAATCTTATCGCCTTACAAAAAGGTATTGACAGCATTAAATAGATACTGAGTTAGACAAAAACAATAATATATGTAATTTTTTTACATTATTATATTTAAAAAATGAGGAGGAACAAATTATGAGAAAAAGTTTATTTGATCCATTACGCGACGAGGGGTTAACGACATTAAAACTGCGTTACGATTACCGGACTGACAAAGAATATATCGTCGCCGCTAAAGAATGGGATGCTGATATTAAATGGAGCAATTTTAACAAAACCTTCTATGCGGACAGCCTGTTGACCGAAAATGATATTTACTTAAACAATAAAGAAACCCGGGCATTATACGCACAGCATGGTTTAACCGATTATCTTGCCCAAGTTTTTGATTTGCTGCGCAAGGGGAAATTTTTCGGGCTGGATTGTTATTACAACAAGCAGAAGGATATGCGCTTTACAGCTAACCTGCATTGTATTGTCCTGGGCATCAATAACAAGGATCATGCGACTTATACCGGCGGGATCAGGCGGCATGACATGGATGAACCGGAAATCGAAGTTATTATTGACGGCCTGAATCTGGGCAGAGCCCAAAGTCATAAAAATGTGGCGTCAAACATCCCTTACGGCGGCGGGAAAATTACAGTGCAGGCCAATCCGGTGGATCTGAATGACAAGGAAGAACTTGGCTTTCTGGCCTTTGCCCTTGACAGGGTAAAATTCTTTACCGGCCCGGATATGAGGTATCCAATAGAACTGGCCGATGCCATGGCAGAGTTTTCCGCCTATATCACGGCAGGGCCTTCCAATAAAATCGGTTCGTCAGGCACGCCTACCGCTATTGGTGTAACTGCCGCTTTAAAGCAGGCTGTCAAATTCCACTTCGGCAAAGAGAACTTAAAAGGCTTCAAGGTTGCGGTTATGGGTCTGGGCTCTGTAGGCTTCCCGCAGGCGGAATACCTGATTGAAGACGGTGCCGACGAATTGATTGTTTGCGATATTGATCCTGCCGCCGTTAAAAGCCTGAAAGACAAATATCCGGCTAAGAAAATATCGGTTGTGGACGTAAACGAAATTCTGGCTGTGGATGCCGACATTTTATGTCCCTGCGCCATCGGCGGCTTCCTGACAGAGGAAGTCATCGGCAAACTGAAATTCAAAATGGTTTTCGGCGGGGCAAACAACCAACTGCATGCCAGCAACAAACAAGAAGAGCTTAGACTTGCCAAGCTGCTTGCCGACAGAGGCATTCTCTACCAGGAATGCTGGGTACAGAATATCGGCGGTGTTATGGCCGGTGAAGAAATGTACACCAAAGGCGACAAAGCGGACAAAGCAGCGCTGTTTGCCCGGGTTGCCAAGGTTTGCGCGGAATTTACCTGGAAAAATTTAAACGAAGCCAAGGCATTGGGTATTACGCCAACAGAGAATGCGTATAACTCGGTCGAAAACCAAATATACCGTTAACCAGACAATTCCCCTCGCCGGAGGGGTGGTGCGAAGCGCCGGGGTGGTGACAATATGTTAGTCCTTGTTTGATCAGCCAAAGCTACCCCCGCCCTTCAGGCCTCTCTCCAGCGAAGGGGAATTTGTTGTTAAGCCGATTCTCCCGTTCCGCATTTTAATAGCAAAGGAAATATAGATGATGATAAAAAACTATTCCGAACTTATCAGCAAAGTAAAAAACGGTCCAAAAAAGACCGTGGTTGTAGTACAGGCCGACGATGCCCATGCGCTGGAAGCCGTAATCCATGCAGCCGATATCGTCAATGCAGTGCTTGTTGGCAATTCTGACCGGATTGCCGCTGTCCTCGGCTCACTTGGCCAAAATCCATCACACTTCAACATCGTTCCCGTACCGGCAGGCGAGCATCCGTCGGTAACAGCCGCCGGCCTTATCCATACCGGTGCCGGCGACATTATCATGAAAGGCAGCATGACAACAGGCGATTTGCTGCAAGGGGTTCTGGCCAAAGAGAGCGGCTTGCGCCGGAGTGAACTGATGTCCCATCTGGCAATCATTGAAATTCCCCATTATCACAAATTGATCTTTTTAACAGACAGCGGTATGTGCCTGAATCCTGATTTGGAACAAAAAGAGAAAATCCTGTTAAATACGGTTGGTTTTATGCAATCACTGGGCTATGAGCACTGCAATGCGGCGGCATTGTGCTCAGTAGAAACAGTAAACCCCAAAATGCCTGAAACCGTTGATGCCTGCGAATTAAAACGCAAATCACTTGCCGGGGAATTGCCAGGCTGTTATGTGGAAGGGCCAATTTCCTATGATCTGGCAGTAAGCCCTGAAGTAGCTCAGATTAAGGGCTTTACCTGCCCCGCATCAGGCGACTTTGATATTTTGCTTGCCCCTAATATGCTGGTAGGCAATATTCTTGGCAAATGCCTGGTATACAGTGCCGGCAGTAAAATGGCAGGACTGGTACTGGGAGCCAGGGTGCCGATTGTGGTAACTTCCCGCGGCTCCACGGCAGAGGAGAAGTATAATTCTATCGCCATCGCAGCAAGTGTTTAGTTTACGAGGGAGGTATTACTGTGGCTGAGAGAATACTTGTAATAAATCCGGGTTCGACTTCAACCAAAATAGCCGTATTTGAAAATGACGGCGAACTTATATCTGAAACAATCAGGCATACAGCCGCAAGCTTAAACGCTTTTAACTGGGTTATGGAGCAAGTGGATTACCGGCGTGATTTAATCGTGGATACGCTCAAGGAAAAGCGGTTTGATCTGACAACACTTACTGCCATCTGCGCGCGCGGCGGTATGATACCGCCCTGCCCGTCAGGAGCTTTTGCCGTTAATAAAGCTATGGTTGACTACATGTATTCCATAAAAAAAGGTGCCCATGTATCCAATATCGGTTGTGTGATCGCCTATAATCTTGGCCAAACGCTAAACATCCCGGCGTATATCTATGACCCCGTCAGTGTCGATGAATTACAACCAGTCGCCCGGGTAAGCGGCATACCGGAGCTGAGGCGGCTTTGCCGCGGCCATGCGCTTAATACCCGGGCCATGGCAATAAAATGCGCCAAAGAACGCTTAAATAAGCCTCTGGACCAATGCACCTTTATCGTTGCCCACCTTGGCGGCGGCACATCGGTACGGTTAATCCATAAGGGTATCACGATTGACGCCAATAGTGACGATGATGGTTGTATATCTATTGAACGCTCAGGCAATATCGCTGCCGTGCCGCTTATTGAGCTGTGCTTCTCAGGCAAATACACCGAGGCTGAGATGTTGAAAAAAGTTCGCGGCAACGGCGGGCTAAAAGCCTATCTGGGAACAAGTGACCTGCGCGAAATAGAAGCAATGATCGAGAAGGGAAACGAGAACGCCAAACTCTATTATGAAGCAATGGCCTATACCATTGCCAAAGATATTGGCGCGATGGCGACTGTTGTCTCCGGCAACGCAGACAGAATAATTCTTACCGGCGGTGCAGCCAATTCAACGCTGCTGACAGATATGATAGCTAAGCAGGTCAGCTTTATTGCCCCGGTGGAATTAATGCCGGGTGAGTTTGAAATGGAAGCAATGGCAGCCGGAACATTACGCGTTCTGAACAGTGAGGAGAAAGCCCATTCGTTCAGCTTATAGAATTCGCAAAAACGGTACTATGATAAAAAAATCCTGGCCGGAATGCTCCGGCCAGGATTATGCTGTTTATGCTCGCTCTGATTTTTTATCTGCTCTCTTGCCAAAAGCCAATAAAGCTCCTAATACTATGGACAAACATGCGGCAAATAGAACCCGGTATTCGGGCGGAAGCAGAAAGGTTATGGTATGGGCCGGTATCCAGAACAACGGCACTGTTTTAAGCAGCACAAACGTTATGAAACCACCCCAGTCAATTTTCGCGGCAACCTCTTCGACAGTAATATTCCTTTTTCCTTCATACACCAAATCAATATAGGTATCGGTGTAACGGTGGAAAGCCATAAATGTCGGGGCAAAGGCCAGGTTCAATGTAGCGCTGACAAAAAAGGCCAGAGCAAATGTTGATCCTTCTCCCGGAAGATAACCATTGGAAATCCCTGCCTGTACACCGGCTAAAAAAATCTGGAACATCAATGTGATGACTATTCCCAGGAACCCCCATATTATGGCACGATAAAATGCTCCGGCAGGAATAAGCCAATTTTTTGAACTTATTCTAAGCGCCAGCAATTCACCCATTGTTGCTAATACAGCAAATTTAATAAATGCAGCTGAATAAGGAAAGCTCTTGGTAAATTTGATGAATGCTTCATGTGTTACGGGAACTGCCAACAGCATTACCAGAACAACCAGCATCAGCGTCCATAAAAAGTCTCCCTTTTTCATGAACGATACCCCGTTTCATGCCCGCATATCCTGGCTATTTCTTTACTCTCTGTTCAGCAGCAGCTACAATACTGTCAAGCTTATCAACTATTGCCTGCGGCAAAGCTTCCGGTTTGTGTTCGGCCAGAATAGTCCTGACTTTTTCATTGGCCCGCTCACCCAGCGTCTTCTTGCCAAGCTTTTCCCAATCCGAGCTGGATCGTCTGTCTAACAGCGTCGGATACCAAACCTGCTCTTTAAATTGAGAAAATGTGTGATTTACTCCCAGAAACTGTCCCTTTGGCCCTACTTCATCGATAACATCAAGCGCCAGGGTATTATCATTGACTTCTATCCCGTATACCATTCTTCTTACCATATCAATAATTTCATCGCCAATGGCGAGCTGTTCCAGCGAACCCGTCATTGCCCCGTCGGTAAAACCTACGTCATGAACCAGGTTGCCGCCGCTTAAGGCTACTGTCAGTACTTGCAAGGCAGATTCCAGGGTTGCCTGCTGGTCAACAATTTTTGAATCAGTCACAGCAGCGGTGGACCAGGACGGTATATTCAGATAGCGGAAGATCTCGGCCGAAGCGGCAGCCCCGAGGATTTGCTCCGGCGCCCCGTAGCAATGCTGCATTGTGAGCATGTCCATGACTCCCCCCGGCGCAGCACCGATAACCGGCGCTCCTTCCCGCTTTAACTGACTGATAATAATACCGGTAAGGCAATCAGCCACACCGGTGGCTAACGCGCCGGCAACGGTAATAGGAGCAGTAGCCCCAAGAATCATACCCGGCGTGTAGACTAAAGGCAAATTGTATTCCGCAGTCACTAACAGTTTTTCCAGCGCTTCTTTGGAATGGCTTAAAGGAGTTGTCGGCTCAGAGTAAATGGCTATAAACGGATTGCGTTGCAAGTTTTCCAGGCCGCCTGCCACCTGGATGCACATATCATAAATAGCCTTTAAATTTTCTGCGTTAAATGCCCAGCCGACGATCGGCTTGGTGGTGTTTTGCAGCATGGCGTGCACTTCATGGATATCTGCCAGCTCGGCTGTACAATCAGAAATCATGGTCAGGGACATGACAAAATCAATATTGGGCAAAGCATCGCATACGATAGCGGTATTGGCCGTATCCTGCTTGATGGCTCTTCTTTTTTCGCCTGTTTCGACATCAGAAAAGTTGGGGCAGGTGGGCCCTGGCCCGAAATAACTGTTGCAGCCCTCTAAGAATAGCTTTCTGTTGCCGTTCCTGTCACACAAAGTAACCCTTGACGGTACTGTGCTCAGCGCTTTCTCCACTACAAAAGCCGGAATGCGCACCCGCTTGCCGTCAACATAGCAGCCGGCTTTTTTTAGCAGTTCCACTGCTTCCGCGGCATAAATGTCTACACCGGTTCTCTCCAAAATCTCTTTGGCGGCACTGATAATCTTCTTGCACTGCCATTCTGATAAAACACGGAAATGCAGTGACTGGTTTCCTGAACGGTTGGATTCTATACTGCGAACAACGCCCACTTTCATCATCCTCTCAATTTTACTATAGGTCTTTAGTTTTCTAAATCTTGTCTGCTAACCGGGCCGGCGATTTTTCTTACTCTCCATACAGCCCTTTTCTATAGGCACCCAGGTAGCCCATGCAATACTCGTCCTGCCCGATAAGGGCTTTGCCTGCATGCACCACGCCCATCATGTCCTTATCGGTAGGGTTAAGGATGTAGCCATCCATCCCTGCCGCCATGGTTTGCGCTACAAATAACCGGTTTAATACCGCCCGTTTGGGCAATCCGTAGGAAATATTACTGAGACCGCACATAAAATGAGTATTGGGGAATTCGGCCTTAATCATCCTGATGGTTTCCAAAACCTCTGTACCCGCGGTTCCGACACTACTGATCGGCTTAACAAGCGGATCAAAGTAAATATCGGTTTCCGGCACTCCGGCCGCGGTCAGCTTTTTATATAAGCTGTGGACAACCCGCATCCGGTCGGCGGCAGTCTCCGGCATACCCCGGTCATCCATGCATAAAGCGACAATTTTGGCTTTGTATTTTAAAACCAAGGGAAGAACTGTATCAAATCGCTCACCTTCATCTGTAATTGAGTTGATCATGGGTACTCCATACCGCGCAAGCTTTAAGCCTGCTTCCAAAGCTAGCGGGTTGGGACTATCAATACACAAAGGAGTTTGTACTGCCTCCTGGATAACGGAAACCATCCACTCCATATTAGCGACTTCATTAAAGACTTTGTTGCCGCAATTGACATCAATGTAATCCGCCCCGGCCTCCTGTTGATCTACCGCCACTTGCTGAATATATTTTGCATCCTTGTTATCTACGGCTTCACTTATCGCCTTGCGGCTGGTATTGATTAGTTCTCCTACAATTACCAAGACAATCCCTCCAGTTATAATTAGAACCAAACTCAGGCAAGAGCTGCCAGCGCCATTTCCTTGCAAGCAACCGCATCCACACAATAGCCGTCAGCACCGATCTTCTCAGCAAATTCAGGATAGAGCGGCGCTCCACCGACAAAAATTTTGACTTGCTTTCTCAGACCGGCTTCCGTAATGGCGTTGATTGTGTCTTGCATTCCCAGCATCGTGGTAGTCAACAGCGCGCACATACCGACAATTGCGGGCTTATGCTCCTTGATTGCCGCTACGAAGGTTTCGGGCGGCACATCCACGCCAAGATCGACCACCTGAAAGCCGCCTGTCTCTAAAAGCGTATTTACTAAATTTTTACCGATATCATGAAGATCTCCCTTTACTGTCCCCATAACAAAGGTTCCAACATTAATAGAGTCGGTTTCCGCCAGATGCGGTTTTACGATCTTCACACCTTCCGACAATGCCTTGGCAGCCATCATTACTTCTGGAATAAACATTTCGCCGGCTTTAAATTTGGGAGCTACAATAGCCATACCGGCCAATAACCCTTCGTTGATAACCTCCAGCGGCTTAGCACCGCTATTAATCAGGTCTTTGGCAATCCCCTGCACGCCACCAATGTCACCGCGAAAAACTGCTTCCGCCAATTTCTTAAAATCACTCATCTGATACTACCTCCTCAAATTTTGTTTTAAATGCTGATAGCGTAGTAAACCAATCCCCCAGAGCTTTTATTCCGCTTCTCCCTCCCAAACATGCTGCATAATTTTGTTTGCATTTATATAAAATGCAAATTTTATGCCAAATCTCTGAAAAATCAAAAAAATAATAAGGCCTTGTGAAAAGTCCTTATTTTATCTGATTAAAGGATCATAAATCCAATAAACAGAAACATGTAATGCCAACAAATAGATTTAAATTTATTGAATAACTGAAACGTTTTTGATAAATTTTGAATCGTTAACGATTCAAATTCATTTTCTACTATTTACAATATTTTTCGATCAGTCGTTGTGCCCTGGTTTGCGTAATCTGTAAGGCCTGGGCCAGTTTCCGGGTAGTATTATGCTTTATATATGCCGTCTGCACTAATTTGCGTTCAATTCCGGAAATTATATCATCAAAACCTTGGTTCTCTTCGTTGCTAAAAAAATCTGCATTTGGCAGCACCGCTTCTGCTGTGAGTATGTCTGAAAGAGTTTTGGGCAGATGATGCGCTTGTATAATTGGGTCTGGCACGATAATTACCAGACGTTCAATCATATGCTCCAATTCGCGGATATTTCCCGGCCAGTGATATTGGCTTAGCCTGCTCTTGCATTCATCGGCAATATCATGCTCCATTTTGTACTTTTTGTTGAATTTATTCAAAAAAAACTGGATAAGACTATGGATATCTTCCGGTCGCTTTCTAAGTGGTTGTGTTTCCAGCTCGACTACACTTAAACGATAATACAGATCTTCTCTGAATTCACCTTTTGCAATCATCTGGTGCAAATCCCGGTTTGTTGCCGCAATAATTCGACAATCAAGCATTCTGGGCTCATGGCCGCCGACAGGAATAAAGCGTCGTTCCTGAATGACATCAAGAATTTTTCCCTGTAACCGAAGCGGCAATTCTCCTATTTCATCAAGAAACAAAGTACCTTTATTGGCCATTTCCAGGAGGCCGACCTTTCCCTTGCTGAGCGCTCCGGTAAAAGCGCCGCCAACATAGCCAAACAACTCAGCCTCAATGATATCTGCCGCCAGGGTGGCACAATTAATGCTCATAAATGGTCCTTTTTGGCGCGGACTAACTTTGTGAATATATTTCGCCAGAGCAGTCTTTCCTGTTCCGGTCTCCCCCAGAATTAAAATAGTGGAGTCGACCTTGGCGGCCCTGCTTGCTACCTTCAGTAACTGTTTCATGGAAGTGCTGTTAGCAATTATTTGTAAATCCTTCAACTCCAGGTATCCCGGCTCCGCCCCGCCCGCTTTAATCCTTGTCAGCATTTCAAGAGCCTGCTCCAGATCTTTTTTTGTCCCTTCCAGTTGCTTAACATCGCGGCTATTTTGCACTAGCAGTTCGACATTGCCTTTCTTATCATAGACAATGGTCGTAGTTATCAGTACACGCGCCCCGGTTGGCGTAAGCTGTTCTATCGTGCAGCGTGCATTATCATGTAACGCAATCGGAGCTGCAGGTGGAAAGCAGCCTTCGTCCAGACAAAGCTTCCACGGGTCTCTGCCAATAATAACTTCCGGTTTTAAACCGTAATGCGTTTCACATGCCTTATTGGCGTAAATTGTTATCCCATGCTTGTCTGTAGCAAAAATTCCATCATAAGAGTGGTCGAGAATTTTCAGCAACGTTTCCTTGTTTAACTGTCTAACCATATTCTTAGCAGCACTATTGTTTTGCATATTCTCTCCTCCACCAATGTCATAGCTTACTTAATTATACTAAAGATTCAATTAATATTGAATCGTTTTTAATTCAAAAGATTGTATAGTGTCAAATTAAATATTTTACCAGAAATTTTACTACTTTTTTGACGAACTATCTCCCTTATTCTCACTATCTTGCAATGCCAGGCGAAAGCCGCACCGCCCGTCGGGATACGATGCGGCCCTTAACTAAAAAATAAAAGAGACATGTCAGCAACATGTCTCTTAATTCTATAAATAAATCTGCCCTGCTGAAATCAGCCAGTATGCCGTTTGCTTTGATAAGCAATAATATCGCTTATCGCAACCACTGGCATATTGCGTTTCCCGGCAAACGCCACGATTTCAGGCAGCCTTGCCATTGTACCATCGGCATTTGTTAATTCACATAATACACCATAAGGTTTTAAACCGGCCATCCTCATCAAATCTACGTTAGCTTCTGTGTGACCCGCCCTTTCCAGTACACCGCCGCGCTTGGCTCGCAAGGGGAAAATATGTCCTGGACGCCGTAGTGACTCAGGTCTTGCAGGATCAGTAATCGCTGCTTTTACAGTAGTTACACGGTCTGCAGCGGAAACACCGGTAGTAACTCCGTTTGCCGCTTCAATGGAGACAGTAAATGGAGTTTCAAAGCTGCTTGTGTTCACTTCCACCATCA
>POVV01000722.1_pt1 | contig 17796 bp, 17 predicted proteins | sample 1560271 | NCBI WGS metagenome assembly POVV01 (sample SAMN08337232, study PRJNA429181) | Bioreactor metagenome, whole genome shotgun sequencing project. | biome: cows' rumen and soil; feature: anaerobic; isolation source: anaerobic chemostat enrichment culture, galacturonate as sole carbon... | reverse complement strand
GTGAAACAAAGGTGATCCACTACTTAGAACTGCTTCGCGACCGGATAGGCTTTGACCGGATCAGGGAAAAAGTAAAACAACCTCTTAATGGAAAGAAGATAGCTCCTTATTATGGCTGCCTGCTTTTGAGGCCTTTTGAAGTAATGAATTTTGACGATCCGGAAAATCCATCGGTTATGGAAGAGTTTCTCCTTTCAATCGGTGCAAAACCGGTTCACTACGCTTTAAAAAACGAGTGCTGCGGCGGGTATGTGACCGTGGAAGATGAGGAATTCGCTTCTAAAAAAAGTTCCTCTATTATGGAAGCTGCTATGGACCAGGGAGCGGAAGGCATGATTACGGCCTGTCCCCTATGTAAATACAATCTGGAAAATGGCGGTCTGAAAGATGGCATTCCGGTCTATTATTTTACGGAACTTTTTGCGGAGGCTCTGGGAGTGAAAGAACAGGAGGAAGGAACGTGAGGGAAGAAATTTTAAGGATCAGCGGTGTGAATCCCTTAAAATGCATGAAATGCGGAAAATGTACAGCTTCCTGCCCGGCATTTGAAAAGATGGAATATCACCCTCATCAATTTGTGGAAATGGTTCAAAACAATCATATATCCCCCCTTTTGGAATCGGAATCCCAGTATTATTGTATGTCCTGTCTGGTCTGTGAGGAGCGGTGCCCCAGAGGGGTAAAGCCTCAGAAACTCATAGAAGCCGTCCAGGTTTTAAAGTTAAGGGCACCGGAGGGGAACCGGCTGAAGCCCCAGGATGTGGCAGAACGGCTGGATCCTTCGCTTCCCCAGCAGGCCCTTATGGCGGCATTCAGAAAGTACAGCAGGTGACAAAAGAAAGGAAGGGATGAATTTGCAGAAAATAGGAGTTTTTGTCTGTTGGTGCGGAAGCAACATTGCGGCTACTGTGGATGTAAGTAAGGTCGTAGGAGCTGCTAAGGAAGAACCAGACGTTGTTTTTGCATCTGATTATTCCTACATGTGTTCGGAAGCCGGTCAGCTTATGATCCAAAATGCCATAAAGGAAAAGGGGCTGACCGGAATCGTAGTGTGCTCCTGCTCCCCGCGCATGCATGAAGCCACGTTCCGCAAAGCTGCACAGGCTGCGGGACTGAATCCTTACATGGTAGAAATCGCCAATATCAGGGAGCAATGCTCCTGGATCCATAAAGATAAAGAAGAAGGAACGAAAAAAGCAATTCTCCTGGCAAAGGCGGCAATTGCCAAGGTCCGCTTCAACCAACCACTGACAGCGGGAGAAACACCGGTAACAAAGCGTGCTTTGGTGATCGGAGGAGGAATTGCTGGAATCCAGACGGCCCTTGATATTGCAGATGCAGGATTTGAAGTTGACATTGTAGAGAAATCACCGACCATAGGCGGAAAAATGGCTCAGCTTGATAAGACGTTTCCCACTTTGGACTGTTCGGCCTGTATCCTCACGCCTAAGATGGTGGACGCAGCAGCCCATGAGAAGATCCGTTTGTTCACCTACAGTGAAGTGGATAAGGTAAAAGGCTTTGTGGGGAATTTTACCGTTGATATCCGGAAAAAAGCCAGAAGCATACTGGAAGAGAAATGTACGGGCTGCGGAGCATGTACGGAAAAATGCCCTTCCAGGAAAACGGGAAACGAATTTAATGAAAGGCTGGATAACCGGACTGCCATTTATATCCCCTTTGCCCAGGCAATCCCCAACATTCCGTCCATTGACAGGGAAGCCTGCATTCATTTTAAGACCGGTAAATGCGGCTTATGCCAAAAAACCTGCGGCGTGGGAGCCATTGACTTTGACCAGCAGGATGAGATGATCACCAGGAAATACGGAGCCATTGTGGCTGCCACAGGGTTTCAGCCCATATCCCTGGAACGGTTTGACGAATTCCAGTATTCAAAAAGTCCCGACGTCATCACTTCCTTAGAACTGGAACGGCTGATGAATGCCGCCGGTCCCACAAAGGGAGAACTGGTAAAGCCGTCTGACCGCAAGCACCCGGGCGATATGGTATTTGTCCAGTGCGTCGGCTCCAGGGGGGAATCCTGCAGGGAAAAGAGCTACTGCTCAAAGATCTGCTGCATGTACACGGCCAAACACGCCATGATGATCCGTGACAAATATCCGGACATTAATGTTCATGTATTTTACATTGACGTACGCACACCGGGAAAGAATTTCGACGAATTTTACCGCAGGGCAGTGGAAGATTACGGCGTTGATTACCGGAAGGGTATGGTGGGAAAGGTGATGGAGCAAAAGGACGGTAAGCTGCTGGTGCAGGCATCCGACTTACTGACTGGAGAACAGCTTCTGTTACATACGGATATGGTTGTATTGGCAACGGCCATAGAGCCGGATAAATCAGCCAGGGCTCTGGCGACGATGCTCACGGCCAGCATGGACACCAACGACTTTTTTACAGAGGCCCATCCAAAACTAAGGCCCGTGGAAAGTCCCACTGCAGGAATATTCTTATCTGGAACCTGCCAGGGTCCCAAGGACATTCCGGAGACAGTGGCCCAGGCAGGAGCAGCCGCAGCAAAGGTCATCGGCCTTTTAAGCAGGAAGAAGCTTCTTAATAACCCTCAAGTGGCAAAGGCAGAGGAACGTTTGTGCAGCGGGTGCTCTGGCTGTTCCAAAGTCTGTCCTTACGGAGCGATTGACTACGAAGTGAGAGAAGTCCGGGATCATGGAGTCAGGCAGATGCGGAGGATAGCTGTGGTAAACGAGGCGGTGTGCCAGGGCTGCGGGGCCTGTACGGTGACCTGCCCATCCGGAGCCATGGACTTAAAGGGATTTACTGCAAAACAGATTATGGCGGAGGTAGATGCGATATGCAGATAGAAGATAACAGCAACAAGGAGTTCCGGCCTCTCATCCTGGCATTTTGCTGCAACTGGTGCAGCTATGCAGGGGCCGATCTGGCGGGTTCCAGCCGCTCTTCCTATCCGGCAGAAGTAAAGATTATCCGGGTTCCCTGTTCCTGCAGGGTGAATCCCTTATTCCTGTTAAGGGCCTTTGAAAAGGGGGCAGATGGCGTGATCTTAGCCGGCTGCCATCCGGGTGACTGCCATTATTCCACAGGCAATTACTATGCCAGAAGAAGGATGGCTCTTTTGTTTGACATGTTGGATTACCTGGGAATTGAAAGGGAAAGAACCAGGGTGGAATGGATTTCCGCAGCAGAGGGTGCCAAGTTCTCCGCGACCATGAATGCCTTCACCCAGACGATAAAAGAACTGGGACCAAACAGAAAGCTGAGGGATTTACGATGCATGCCATAGAAGAGACCATAAAAGAAACGTGTAAAAAGCTCTGGGATGATGGAGAAGTAAACAGGATTCTGGCATGGGAACAAGGACTCTTTGACCACGACGCGGCTCCCGCCCTGTTCCGAAGCCGGGAACGTATTTCTCATCTGGTTTACAATGAGCACTGCGGGGGAAACTTAAGCAAATTCCTCATAAAAGAAATGGAAAAAGAAGGAAAGGTACTGGTTCTTTTAAAGCCCTGCGATACATACGGATTTAACCAGCTTTTATCGGAAAATCGGGTGAACAGGGAAAAAGTTTACATTCTGGGCGTTCCCTGCGGCGGAATGAGGGATGAAAAGGGCCTTCTCTTCAAATGTCTTTCCTGTAAGGGTAATGATTTCAAAGCCTCCGACCAGATCATAGAATCGGATTTATCCGTTCCGGCTCCGGTCCCTTCCAGGGAAGAAGAGAAATTAAACCAGATGACTGCAGAAGAACGTTTTGCATTTTGGCGTGGGCAGCTTTCCAAATGCATCCGCTGCAATGCCTGCCGCAACATATGTCCTGCCTGCAGCTGTATCAAATGTGTGTTTGACAACCGGGATTCCGGAATAGAGGCAAAGGCCAATTCCGATGCTTTTGAAGAAAATCTGTTTCATATCATAAGAGCCTTCCACGTGGCGGGAAGGTGCACAGACTGCGGGGAGTGCAGCCGGGTCTGTCCCCAGAACATTCCTCTTTATTTGCTTAACCGGAAAATGATTGAGGAGATTAATGAACGGTACGGAACCTATCAGGCAGGAGAAAGTCCTGAAGCCAGGTCTCCGTTAACGGATTTTAAGGAGTCTGATCCGGAAGTTTCGGCCGTATACGGGAAAGGCGGTGTGTCTTAATGTTAAAAATGCCATTGAAACATCTTGATGCGCTTTTTTTGGAACTTTCAAAGGAGCACCAGGTTTTTGCTCCCATGGAAAAGGCGGGGAGTGTCTCGTTCTTTCCATGGAAAGAGGGAGATACCGTATGTCTTGATACTCTTTTGACAGATCATGCACCCAAGTCCTTTTTCTTCCCCCAGTCGGAAACTTTATACCGTGCCCGGAGAGAAGAGGGAAGTCTTTCCATTGTTCCCGAAGAAGAGAAGGAAATCAGTTCTGTCTATTTTGGTGTAAGAGCCTGCGACCGGAGAAGCTTTGAGATCCTGGACCGGGTGTTCCTAAGTACGCCCTGCGATTCCTGCTATGAATCCAAAAGAAGGAATGGGTATGTGGTGGCTCTGGCCTGTGAGAATCCGGAAGACACCTGTTTTTGCCAAGCCTTTGGCATCGACCCTGCCTGGCCGGGAGGAGATGTGTCCGTCTGGATCGCAGATGGAGAACTTTACTGGAAAAGCATGACCGAAAAGGGAGAAGCATTAACGGAATTAGTCGAAGCCTTGTTTGAAGAGGGAGACCGAGAAAAGGCAGAAGAGCAGAAAGCAAAGATCCGGAAAAAGCTGGAAGCTCTGCCCCTTAAGAATTTGAGTCTGGGCCGTTTTGAACATCAGGATTCTTCCATGGATTTATTTGAGTCAGAAAAGTGGGAAACCTTATCCGATACCTGCCTAGGCTGCGGCATCTGCACGTTCCTATGCCCTACCTGCCAGTGCTATGATATATGCGACTACGACTCAGGCCATGATATCAGGAAGTTCCGCTGCTGGGATTCCTGCATGTATCCGGGTTTTACGGAGATGTCCCATGGGAATAACAGAAACAGCCAAATGCAGCGGTTCCGCCAGAGATTCATGCATAAGCTGGTATATTTTCCGGAAAACAACGGCGGAGTATATTCCTGTGTGGGGTGTGGAAGGTGTCTGCGCAAATGTCCGTCTTCCTTAAATATTGTCAGAGTGATAAAAGCTCTTGGAGAGTCAGACGCCGAAGGAGGAAACGATGAGTAACAGAACCAATGTATTGATTCCGGGAATCGGCGTGATTACAGATGTAAGAAGAGATACACCGGATGTGAAAACCTTCCGCGTAAATGGGTTGGAGGGCAGCAAACCCTTTGAGCATATGCCGGGACAGTGTGCCATGCTTTCGATTCCAGGAGTTGGGGAAGCCATGTTTTCCATCACTTCCTCACCAACTAACCGGAATTACATGGAGTTTTCCATTAAAAAATGCGGCTGCCTCACCGACTGGCTCCACCAGATGGAAAAGGGGCAGGAAATTGCCCTGCGTGGACCATACGGCAATTACTTTCCCGTTGATACGGATTTAAAAGGAAGGAACCTGCTTTTTATCGCCGGGGGAATTGGAATTGCACCTCTGCGGTCTGTGATTCATTACGTCATTGATAACCGGGCGGATTACGGCTTGGTGGATATTGTATACGGAGCCCGTTCGGCAGAGGATCTTGTGGATTTAGAAGAAATGAGGAAAGACTGGTCAAACGTGGAGGGCTTCCGTGTTCATCTGACCATAGACCGGGCGGAAGAAGGCTGGGATGGGAACGTGGCCTTTGTGCCTGATTATGTCAGGGAGCTGAAATTTTCCAACGACAGAACCGCTTTGGTCTGCGGTCCGCCTGTTATGATAAAATTTGTGCTTCAGGCACTGGAAGAGATGGGATTTGCCAGTACTGAAATCTATACGACCATGGAACTTAAGATGAAATGCGGAGTGGGCAAATGCGGACGCTGCAACATAGGCTCTAAGTACGTCTGCAAGGATGGACCGGTGTTCCGTTATGATGAATTGGGCGTTCTGCCCTCTGAATATTAGGAGGTTGACCAATGAATGACATGATTACTGTTTATCTGTTCGGTAAAAAATACACGGTTCCGTCCAATTTAACTATAATGGGAGCAATGGAGTACGCAGGATACCAGCTTGTGCGGGGCTGCGGCTGCAGGTGCGGCTTCTGCGGAGCCTGTGCCACGATTTACCGAATCAAGGGAGACAGGGAATTAAAGACCTGTCTGGCCTGCCAGACCCAGGTCCGGGAAAATATGTATGTAGCCACCCTTCCCTTTTTCCCTCTGGTAAAAGAGGTTTATGACATAAGCCAGATTCCGGTCAATGAACAGGTCATGATGGAGCTGTATCCGGAAATTTACAAGTGCATCGGATGTGCGGCCTGTACCAAAAGCTGTCCCCAGGGCCTGGACACCATGCAGTACATCGCATATGCCCAAAGAGGGGAATTGGAAAAATGTGCCGAAGAGTCCTTTGACTGTGTGATGTGCGGAATCTGTTCTTCCAGGTGCCCGGCCGGGATTTCCCATCCCCAGGTGGGCCTTTTAGCCAGACGGATCACCGGAAAATATCTGGCTCCGGAGGCAAGGCACTTAACCAACCGGGTAAGAGAGGTAGAGGCCGGTGATTTTACGGAACTGATCGAAGCGATCATGGCAAAACCCCTGGAAGAACTGAAAAACCTTTATAATACCAGGGAAATCGAAAAGTAGGAGGAATAGACATGTTTACAGCCAAGATGATGGATTCCGTAAAAGAGGTCGAGGCCACCAGAAAAGAGCGGATGGAGACAGAGCCCAGGAGAATGTCGGCCGAGGAAAAGGAAAAGCTGCTGAAGGCCTATCATCCGGATTATAAAGAGGAAGAGTTTGTCATATTGAAAGCTGGCCCCAATAAAGGAGAAAAAGTACCCAGGGAACTGGGAGTCCTTTTGCAGGCCAGGAGCCGGATCAGGGACACTGACGTGGATTTATCATCTCCGGATTACGATACGGACGTTCTGATCATCGGAGGAGGGGGAGCAGGCTGTGCGGCTGCCATTGAGGCTTCCAAGGCAGGGGCAGAGGTATTGATCGTTACGAAGCTCCGTCTGGGGGATGCCAACACCATGATGGCGGAAGGCGGGATCCAGGCTGCAGACAAAGAGAACGATTCCCCCCAGATCCACTACTTAGACGCCTTGGGAGGGGGACATTTCGCCAACCGGCCCCAGCTTTTGAAAAAGCTGGTCATGGAAGCTCCGGGGGCCCTTAAATGGTTAAATGAGCTGGGGGTGATGTTTGACAAGGACAAAGACGGAAACATGATCACCACCCACGGCGGCGGCACTTCCAGAAAGCGTATGCACGCTGCGGCTGACTATACGGGTGCGGAAATCATGAGAGTGCTCCGGGATGAAGTATTAAACCTCCCGATTTCCGTGGCTGATTACACCTCTGCCATTGAACTCACTTTAGATGAGGAGGGAAGAGCGGCAGGAGCAGTCCTTATGAATATGGAAACAGGAGAGCTTCTGACAGCCAGGGCAAAAACCGTTATCCTGGCCACAGGGGGAGCCGGACGGCTTCACTATCAGGGATTTCCCACCTCCAACCACTACGGAGCCACGGCCGACGGCCTGGTTTTAGCTTATCGGGCAGGGGCAAAGCTTCTCTACCAGGATACCCTTCAGTACCATCCCACGGGGGTCGCTTTTCCGGAGCAGATTTATGGGGCTTTGGTCACGGAAAAGGTCCGTTCCTTAGGCGCCATGCTGGTCAATGCCGGGGGAGAGGCTTTCATGCACCCATTGGAGACCAGAGATGTGTCTGCCGCCTCCATTATCAGAGAGTGTGCAAACGGGAAAGGGGTTGTCACTCCTCTTGGGAAGGGGATCTGGCTGGATACTCCCATGATCGATTTGATTCATGGGAAAGGAACCCTGGAAAAGCGTCTTCCCGGAATGCTGCGCATGTATTTAAAATACGAAATAGATATGAGAAAAACACCTATATTGATCTATCCCACCCTCCACTATCAAAACGGCGGAATCGAGATCGGAGCGGACTGCCAGAGCACCATAGAGAACCTATTTGTGGCAGGAGAAGCGGTGGGAGGGATTCACGGAAGGAACCGTCTTATGGGGAATTCTCTTCTGGATATTATTGTTTTTGGCCGCAATGCCGGAACATGTGCGGCCAGGCGCGTGAAAGACGTACATACAGGGAAGCTTACTTTGACACATATAAGAGAGATGGAAGAAGAGTGCCAAAAGGCCGGTATTGTTACGGATAAAATTTCCCCGCTGCTTTTGCCAAAGTATGCCAGAACAGCGGGGCAGCTATAAGGAGGATGAAATGAGAGAAATATCAGTAAAGACATTGATCGACGTAGTAGAAAAGCTGTGCATTGATGCAAATCAGTACTTACCGGAAGATGTGAAGAAGGCGATCAAAACCTGCCGCGCCTGTGAGGACTGGGACATTGCAAGCGGAGTTCTTGACAATATTATCGAGAACTTTGAAATCGCAGAAAGGGAAGATGTTCCCATCTGTCAGGATACAGGCATGGCCTGTGTATTTCTTGAGATCGGCCAGGATGTCCACTTTGTTGACGGGGACCTGACCGAAGCAATCAATGAAGGGGTCCGCAGAGGCTACGAAAAGGGATTTTTAAGAAAATCCGTCGTTAAAGACCCGGTAAGGCGGGGAAATACGGGGGATAACACTCCGGCTTTAATCTATACGGAAATCGTTCCGGGAGACCAGGTGAAAATTACGGTAGGACCTAAAGGCTTTGGAAGCGAGAACATGAGTGCACTCCGCATGTTCAAGCCTTCTGCAGGTCTCCAGGGAATCAAGGATTTTATTCTGGAAACCGTATCCGCCGCAGGTCCCAATCCATGTCCTCCCATCGTGGTGGGCGTAGGGATAGGAGGCAGCTTTGACAAGGCAGCCCTATTGGCGAAAAAGGCTTTGATGAGAGATTTGGATTCCTCCCATCCGGATCCTTACTATGCTGATCTGGAAAAGGAGATGCTGGAAAAGATCAACCTTCTGGGAATCGGCCCTCAGGGCTTTGGCGGAAAGACCACTGCCATTGGGGTAAACATTGAAACCATGCCTACCCATATCGCAGGCATGCCCTGTGCCATCAACATCAACTGTCATGTGACACGCCATAAAACGGAAGTAGTCTGAATGTCTTTGAAAGACTCAAACGGTGAAAGACGCACGCCGCTTTTCCTTACATTTTCGTGCCGCAGGCGTCAGCGGCGGATTGGAGATAAAAATGATAAAGCATATTACACTGCCTTTGACAAGAGAATTGTCTAAAACCCTTCACGCAGGAGATACGGTTTATCTGACCGGTGATATCTACACTTCCAGGGACGCCGGGCATAAGCGTATGTGTGAGACCCTGGCAAAAGGGGAAAAGCTGCCCTTTGATCCCATGGATGCCACGATTTACTATGTGGGCCCCACTCCTGCAAAGCCAGGCCAGGTAATCGGGTCCGCAGGGCCTACGACCAGCGGCCGGATGGATGCTTATGCTCCCACGATGATGTCCGTAGGAGCCAGGGGAATGATCGGAAAAGGAGCCAGGCAGCCGGATGTGGTGGAAGCCATAAAGAAGTATGACGGTGTTTACTTTGGCGCCGTCGGGGGAGCAGGAGCGCTGCTTGCCAAATGCATCAAAAAGCTGGAACCCATCGCTTATGAGGATTTGGGAGCAGAAGCTTTGTGCAGACTTTACGTAGAAGAAATGCCTTTGGTGGTTGTTATCGACTGCGAAGGAAATAATCTCTACGAAGAGGGAAAAAATGCTTATTTAAAGTCAAGAAAGTAATTGGAGTGAAACGCAGCAGCCTTTCGATGAAAAAGCAGCGGTTTCCGTCATATGGGAGCCAATGTTTTTAAATAAAATAAAAAAATACAGGAGGTAATTATGGGAACCAAAACAAACATTGTGGATTGGAAGACAATTACGGATTTTGTAGTGGATGCATTTAAGGGGTATGGGATTCCGGAGGAAGATGCGAAAGTTTGTGCGGATGTATTGTTGGAGTCTGACAAGAGGGGAATTGAATCTCATGGGGTTAACCGCTTCAAACCCATTTATCTGGACCGTATCAAAGCAGGAATCCAGAACCCGGTGACAAATTTTGAGGTAGTAAAGGAAACAAGAACCACAGCGGTTGTGGACGGCCATGACGGCATGGGCCAGGTAATCGGTGTAAAATCCATGAATATGGCCATTGAGAAAGCCAAAGAATATGGCATGGGCATGGTGGTTGCCCGCAATTCTACCCACTACGGCATTGCAGGCTATTATGCGACCATGGCTTCCCGGGCAGGCTGTATCGGAATTACAGGAACCAACGCAAGGCCTTCCATCGCTCCTACCTTTGGCGTGGAAAATATGCTGGGAACCAATCCTCTTACCTTTGGTATGCCTACGGATGAGGAATTCCCCTTTGTGCTGGACTGTGCGACTTCCATTACCCAGAGAGGCAGGATCGAATACTATTCCCGTATCGGCAAATCCACTCCTTCCGGTATGGTAATCGGACGGGACGGTCAGCCTCAGACCAATTCAGACCAGATTCTTTCTGACTTAAATACAGGAAAAGCGGCCCTTGCGCCTTTAGGCGGAATCGGTGAAGAGCTGGCAGGCTACAAGGGATACGGCTATGCCACTGTAGTTGAAATTCTTTCCGCAGCCTTGCAGCAGGGAAATTTCTTAAGAGCCTTAACCGGCATTGGAGAACAGGGAGAAAAGATTCCCTTCCACTTAGGCCACTTCTTCATTGCCATTGATACGGAAGCCTTTATGGGCCTGGATTCCTTTAAAAAGACCTGCGGCGATATTCTCCGGGATCTTCGCGGTTCTGTCAAAGCTCCAGGGGAAGACCACATTTATACGGCAGGTGAGAAGGAGTATCTGGTATGGCAGGAACGCAAAAACAGCGGTGTGCCGATCAATGATGCAGTTCAGAAAGAGCTTATTAAGATCAGGGATGAACTGGGACTAAGCCAGTACCGGTTCCCATTTGAATAAATAGTATTGCCATTAGTTTGATATGCCCCTTTCCAGGCAGACGAGTGTAATAATAAAACCCGTCTGCCTGGAAGGGGGCATTTTCGCTTAATCCTATGAGTCCTGGAATGTCCGGTTGCTCTTTTCTGCCTTTTTATGTTAGAATAGACAGGAGTTTTTATGAACTGATTCTAACGTTAAGAAAGCTGGAAGAATGATGTATTGTATGAGTGTAAGCCATAAAAAGGCTTCTGTGGATATCCGGGAACGGTTCGTCTTTCATGAAAGTGAGAAGACGGAGTTTATAGAACGGCTTATGAAGAAAGAAGCGGTGACCGGTGTTGTTGTGCTTTGTACCTGTAACCGCAGTGAGATCTATGTTTCAGGAACAAAGCATGCAATCGGAGAGCTTCAGCGGGAGACTGCTGATTTTAAAGGAATTAGACTGGAAGAACTGCTGAAATATCTAAATATCTACAGCGGGGAAAGCGCCATAGGGCATTTGTTTAAAGTGGCATGCGGGTTCGATTCCATGGTGCTGGGAGAAGACGAGATTTTAGGGCAGGTAAAGGGTGCCTATGAGATGTCCAGGGACCAGGGGGCGGTGGATTACGAAATGAATGTGCTGTTCCAAAGGGCGTTTGCCTGTGCCAAACGGATCAAGACGGATACCAATTTATCCAGAACGCCCCTCTCCGTTGCAACCCTTGTAGCCAATGAGGTGTTCCGCTTTGAAAAAGAGGGCGGAGATAAGAATGTGATGGTGATCGGCATGACCGGTAAAATGGGGAATACTATAACAAAAAATATTTTGAGCAAGCCTGGAATCCATGTCACCGGCACGGTCAGAAGCCATAAGTCGGATCTGACTTTTGAGGTAAAGGGGGACAGGGTGAAGGTCGTGGATTACAGGGACCGCTATCAGTACATGGATGAGATGGACATTGTCATCAGTGCCACTTCCGGTCCCCATTACACCGTAACCTGCGAAGAACTGTCAGAGCAAGTGACTCCGGGGAAAAAACGGCTGTTTATGGATGTGGCCGTTCCTGTAGACATGGACCCTGAGATTGAGGAAATGGAAGGGCTGACTCTTTATAACATCGACTATTTTGAAACACTTTCAAAAAACAACACGGAAATAAAACTAAAGGAACTGGACCGGGCAAACGTGATCATGGAAGAGGACTTAGATGGGGCCATCAAGGAGGTGGTGTTCCATCCATATATCCGGAGAATGAAAGAGCTTAAGGAAGCATTTGCGGGAAAACGTCTGGATACCCTTCTCTTTGAGGTCAGGGACCATGTTTCCAGTGAAGAATTAAAGGTGGTACTTAAAACCCTGGATGGCCTGGAACGCTGGATTAAGGAGGGATGACCGTGGCTTATTTTCCGTTTTTTGTTGATATTGAGGGGAAAAGATGTCTGATCGCAGGCGGAGGAACGGTTGCCTGCCGCAAGGCTCTGACACTTATGGATTATGGCCCGGATATCATAGTTGTGGCTAAACAAGTGATTCCCGAGATGGAACGGCTGATAAAAGAAAGCAAGGGAAAGCTCACATTGTGGTGCCGGGAATTTGTAGAGTCTGACCTGGAGAAAATGGATTTTGTAATAGCGGCGACCTCAGATGAAGGCTTAAACAGGCAGATATCCGTCTGGTGCCGGGAACGGAAGATTCCGGTCAATGTGGCGGACAACCAGGAGGAATGCAGCTTTATTTTTCCGGCTCTTATGAAAGATGGAGAGATCACGGTAGGGATCTCCACAGGCGGAAGCTCTCCGGCCCTTGCCCGGTATTTAAAAGAAACGCTTAAAGAAGCCATTCCTGAGGGACTTGGCAGCCTGGCAAAGCAGCTTGGCTCATATAGGGATATGGTAAGAGAAAGGGTGGATTCCATCCCTGTCAGAAGGTCAATTTTTAAAACTATGACAGAGCAGGGGATCCGCCAGGGAGATTATACCAGGGAACAGGCAGATGAACTGATAGAAAGGAAACTGGCGGAGCATGAAAAGTAATACCATTCGCATTGGAACAAGAAGAAGCGCTTTGGCCGTGGCCCAGGCAAATCTGATGGCAGAGGCTCTTAAAAAGTCAGGTAACGGCTTATCGGCAGAGCTGGTATTAAAGCAGACGGAAGGGGACCGGATTCTTGATAAGCCGCTTTTGGAATTTGGAGGAAAGGGCGTGTTTGTGACGGAATTTGAACAGGCCTTACTGCGGGGAGAGATTGATTTCGCAGTCCACAGCGCCAAGGATCTGCCTATGGAGCTGGAAGAGGGGCTGGGAATTGTGGCAGTTTTGGAGCGGGAAGATCCCAGGGATGTTCTGGTGACACCTGCTTTAAGTGACCTTTCCGGAAAAAAGGAAATCATAATCGGAACCTCCAGCTTAAGAAGGAAGATTCAGATGGAGGAGATTGGAACGGCCATGTGGCCGGGGGCTTTAGTCCGCTGCGAGAATTTAAGAGGAAATGTACAGACCAGACTTTCAAAACTCATGGAAGGCACTTATGACGGCATTCTATTGGCGGCTGCCGGATTAAGGCGTCTGGGACTTTGGGAAGACAGCCGGTATGATTACCATTGTTTTGACTGTGAGACCTTTATTCCGGCTGGAGGCCAGGGAATACTTGCGGTGGAAGGACGGCTGGATTCCGGGCTTGAGGCGGTGGTAAAGCCTATTGAGGATGAAGAAGCCAGAATGTGCCTTTCCTTAGAACGGAAAATTTTAAGGCATTTAAATGCCGGCTGCCATGAACCCATCGGCGTGTATTCAAGAATCAAAGGCGGGGATATGGAGGTTCTTGGAATCAGCAGGAGAGGGGAAGAAATCAAGCGGATCCATCTTTGGGGAGGAACTGAGGAACTTGACAGGCTGGCACGGCTGGCGGCCGATGGCCTAGCGTAATAAGGAGGATGCTATGAAGAAAACAGGAGTCGTCTATCTGGTAGGGGCTGGTCCGGGAGATCCGGGGCTTATTACGGAAAAAGGGTTGTCAAGGCTTAAGATATGTGACGCAGTGGTTTATGATTCCCTTCTTTCTCCCCGCCTTCTTGATGAGGTACCTGACCAATGCCGGAAGATTTATGTAGGAAAACGCGCCGGGCGTCATTCCATGAACCAGGAGGAAATTAATAAACTTCTGGTAGAACTGGCAGGGGAAGGTCTTGCAGTTGTGAGGCTAAAAGGCGGTGATCCTTTTGTATTTGGACGGGGGGGAGAAGAAATCATGGCTCTTTCTGAGGCAGGTATCCCTTATGAGGTAGTTTCCGGAGTTACCTCTGCGGTCGCTGCCCTTGCAAGTGCCGGGATCCCGGTTACCCACCGGGCGCTTAGCAGAAGCTTTCATGTCATGACCGGACACACTCTCTCAGCAGAAGGAACGCTTCCACCTGATTTTGATGAATTTGCCAGGCTTTCAGGCACATTGGTTTTTCTCATGGGACTAGGGAACTTATCCCTCATCGTAAAGGGCCTATTAAACCAGGGAAAACCAGGGGACACACCTGCTGCGGTCATTCAAAACGGAACTCTTCCCGGAGAGAGAACTATCCGCGGGACCATAGAAAATATTGAGGAAAAGGTGCTGGCGGCTGGAATAGAAAGTCCTGCTGTCATTGTGGTGGGAGAGGTGGCTTCCCTTGATTTTTCTTCTACGTTAAAACAACCCCTTAAGGGATGCCGGATTGGAGTAACAGGAACAGACTCCTTTACAAAAAGGCTGAGAAAACAGCTGGAATCTCTTGGAGGAGCTTCGGAGTGCATCCTGAGCCTTTTGATAGAGTCCTGCCGAAAGGGAGCGGAAATGAAGGAAGCATATGAAAAGCTGCCGTCCTATACCTGGATCGTATTTACCAGCGCCAATGGAGTAAGAGAATTTTTCCGCGGGCTTTTGGAATGGGGGCATGATTTCCGGTCGGTGGGTCATGTGAAGTTTGCCGCGGTCGGAAGGGGAACAGCCGATGAACTGCTGCGGTACGGCTTTTTGGCGGATTACATACCAGAGAAATATCAGGTACAGGATCTGGCGGCCGGCTTAAAAGGTTTGATTTCCGGGGAGGACAGGCTTTTGATCCCCAGATCCTTAAGCGGTTCTAAGGAACTGAATGAGATTCTTGATGAAACCGGTGTCCCTTATGATGACATCGTGCTCTATGATGTGGCCCTGGAAGGCCTGGAGTCGGAAAAAAGGATGGAAGCCTTAAAGCAGCTTGACTATCTGACTTTTTCAAGTGCTTCCGGTGTAGAGGCTTTTTTCCGGGAGGCAGATAAGGAAATAAAGGAAGCCCTGGCAGGCCTCAAAGTGGTCTGCATCGGGGACATAACAGCAAAAGCCCTTATAGGGCATGGGAGAAAGGCAGATATCATTGCAGGGGTCTACAGCATTAAGGGGTTAACGGAGGCCATCTGCCGGGATTGGAAATAGGAATAGGAGATGATTCATTGGATCCATCAATAAAGAATGTGGAAATGAAGAATAAGGATCGGTTTTTAGGATTTGCGGATGTCTATGATCAGGCACGGCCGGAAATGCCGGAATATCCGATTGAGATCATAACCAGGTATTTAAATAAAAAAGCAGATATTGTAGTTGACTTAGGCTGCGGTTCGGGCTTATCAACAACTGCATGGAAAAACCATTGCAGCACCGTTATCGGTATTGAACCAAGTGATGATATGTTCCTGGCTGCCAGTAAGAAAGCAGATAAAAACATTTCGTTTAAGAAAGCGTTCGCCCATGAGACAGGTTTAAGCAGCGACTTCGCTGATGTTATTATATGTTCCCAGTCTTTTCATTGGATGAACCCTGAATTAACTCTGGCAGAAGTAAACCGCATACTAAAGTCCGGCGGCATATTTGCTGCGGTCGATTACGATTGGCCGCCTGTCTGCAAATGGGAAGCGGAGCTTGCCCACAAGCAGCTTTTTCTTAAAGTCAGCTGCCTGGAGGAAGAGCATGAGGATTTGAAAGATCGTTTTATTAGATGGGATAAAAGTGAGCATCTGACCAATATTAAAAACAGCGGTTACTTTCGTTATCAAAGAGAAATTGTTTTTGCAAACAGAGAGCTCTGTGATGCCGAAAGATTTATCAGTATGACGTTAAGCCAAAGCGGACTTCAAAGCATCATGAAGCGTAAGCCAGATCTAATTAAGAGTGCCCTGGATGAATACATTGAGACAATACAGCGTTTATTTGCCGGTGAGACGATGGAAGCAGACTTCTGTTATCGTATGCGCCTGGGTATTAAATAATCCTATGTAACAATAATCGGAAGCTATCTTACGGATTGAAAAGGAGTCAGTTATATGAAAATAGAAGAATCAAAAATATTATTTGAAAAATCAAGGAAGTATTTCCCGGGCGGGGTCAACAGCCCGGTTCGTGCTTTTGGCTCCGTGGGAGGAGTACCGGTCTTTGTAAATCGGGCGTCAGGTTCTCATATTTACGACGAGGATGGAAATGAATACATTGATTACGTGAATTCATGGGGACCCTCCATTCTTGGTCATGCCTGCGGGCCTGTGGTGGAAGCGGTGAGAGAGGCCTGCCTTGACGGCCTGTCTTTTGGAGCGCCTACCAGAAAGGAGCTGGTTCTGGGAACACTTATCAGGGAGTGTATGCCTTCCATGGAGATGATGCGTATGGTAAGCTCCGGAACAGAAGCGGTCATGAGTGCGATCCGCGCGGCGAGAGGCTATACGGGAAGGGATAAGATCGTCAAGTTTATTGGCTGCTATCATGGACATTCCGACGGACTTTTGGTTAAGGCTGGTTCCGGTGCTCTGACAGAATCTGCACCGGACAGTGCAGGTGTACCGGCTTCCTATATCCAGCACACATTGTTAGCCAGATATAATGATGAGGATTCTGTCAAAAAGCTGTTTTCGGAATTTCCAGGTGACATCGGAGCACTGGTGGTGGAGCCGGTGGCAGCCAATATGGGGCTTGTTCCGCCAAAGCCAGGTTTTCTGGAGTTTTTAAGGGAAATCACGGCAAAGCATGGAGCGGTTCTCATCTTTGATGAGGTCATTACCGGATTTCGCATGGGACTTGGAGGCGCACAGGGATATTACGGTGTTGTTCCTGATATGACAGCCCTCGGAAAGATCGCAGGCGGAGGAATGCCGATGGGAGTGTATGGAGGAAGGAAGGAGATCATGGAGGTGGTTTCTCCTTTGGGGAAGGTTTACCAGGCAGGAACCCTTTCCGGCAATCCCATTGCAACGACAGCCGGAATCGCGACCATCAGGACCCTGATGGAACAGCCGGGAATTTACTCCTCTCTGGAAGAAAAGGCAGGAAAGCTTGTAAAAACTCTTAAGGAAACTCTTCCGGAAACCTGGGTGAATCAGGCAGGCTCTCTTTTCAGCGTATTTTTCACAAAAGACCAGGTGGTGGATTTTGATACGGCTCTGGCTTCGGATACGGTCAAGTATGGAACATATTTTCATTATCTTTTGGAGCACGGCATTTATACGGCTCCATCCCAGTTTGAAATTTTATTTCTTTCTGCGGCACATACGGATGAGGATATTGAAAAAACCTGCGGCATCATAAAGGAGGCAGCAGGAATTATTTCTTAAGTACGGTAAAATAAAGCTTTGGAATAGCTGGGTAACAGCACTTCCAAAGCTTTTTCAAATTTTAATAGAATAACCGTGCATTTTGCCATATAGATTCTAAAAGTTACATAAATTGTATTAACATTTTCCGCAATCTCTTGATAAATAGCTTGATTTGGTATATTTTAATCTCATAGGAGGCTGAATGTATGGAC